>Ga0134121_10000120_pt1 | contig 90362 bp, 72 predicted proteins | sample KB301_FD_96463 | JGI IMG/M metagenome (GOLD analysis project Ga0134121, IMG submission 96463) | Terrestrial soil microbial communities without Nitrogen fertilizer from Kellogg Biological Station, Michigan, USA - KB3-0-1 | ecosystem: Environmental > Terrestrial > Soil > Unclassified ...
AGGTTGATGCTCACTCATGCACAGACATTTCCAGCCGGCGAGCAAGAACTGAAAATGAATATCTCTGCGTTGCCTGCCGGTTATTATCTCGCTCAGGTGCGCACCGGCGCTGTCAATCAAACTATGAAGTTTGTGAAGGAATAAGAGATGGATTAGATTTTCAAAACACAAACGTGATTTTTTTCATTCTACAAACACCAACCTTGTGAAAAACTATTCCTCATACAGTCGCATATTTCTTTTTACCGTCGCTTTATTTTCACTCACGGAAATTGCAAACGGACAATTTCTTTATCTCAATCCTTTGCCGGATTCAAAGCATCATAATCCGGAAATAACATTAGCAATCAGGAACGGTGCCTTCATTGATGAATCTTCTGTTCACCGCAATGATTGGATTGAAATCACCGGTTCAAAAAGCGGAGCTCATACGTGGACAGCACGATTGTCTGATGACCGGAAAACCGTCGTAGTAAAACCACAACCCGTTTTTGATTATGGTGAAACAGTTTCAGTAATCATCAATTCAAAATTGAAAAAGCAAAGCGGACAAAGGATTAACGGACAATCATTTTCATTTCAGATCCGTGATGCGATCACTCCGGAGCAGGAGAAGATAAACAGGCAAATTGATCGTGAACTTTACCGGAATGAATCCGCGTTTGATTCTGCGCAGGATTTAACTACCCGTGATTTGGATCTCGACTCATTGCCAACATATACCATCAGCACAAACAACAACGCTGCGCCGGGACAGATTTTTTACAATAACCAGGATGACCTTGACCCGGAGAACACGAATTGTTTCAACACCATTATTGAGAATGACGGTACTGTTGTGTACGCGAAAGACATGGGGCTTGGCGGTCATGACTTCAAAATTAATTACAACGGTTATCTGACCTACTTCAATTTTGAATCCTACTATTGGATGGTTATGGATTCCAATTACAACATCATTGATTCATTCCGTGCCGGCAATGGCTATCCCCTGACAACCAACCCTCATGATTGCTCCATGTATCCTGATGGTCACACACTGTTACTTGTTGAAAATCATGAAACGATGGACATGACTCCGTATGGAGGTCTGCCGGATGCAACAGTAACGGGAGTGATTATTCAGGAACTTGATGCCAACAAAGATGTGGTTTGGGAATGGAGCGGCTGGGATCATTTCCAAATAACGGATGCAGGTTCTCATGTTGTACTCACCAATGCTATTGTGGATTATGTTCACTCGAATGCTGTCTTGCGTGATGACGATGGCAATGTTTTGCTCTCCAGTCGCCACTTCAGTGAGCTGACCAAAATTGATCGAAATACCGGAGACATCATTTGGCGATTGGGTGGTGAGAACAATCAATTCACATTTGTGAACGACAACATTCCCCAGCACTTTTCTTATCAGCATGACACGCGCCGCATTGCAAACGGAAACATCACCCTCTTTAACAACGGCAACTATCTTCCAACACCACGCTCAAGCGCCAAGGAATATGAGTTGGATGAAGTGAACAAAGTAGCTACTCTTGTCTGGTATTATGAGCATCCCGATGTGAATGGACATACCGTCTTCGGCCCCGCATCGGGCAGTGTTCAGCGTTTGCCTGACGGCAACACTATTATTTCGTGGGGAACAAATAGCGTTCAAACAGACCGTCCTGCGATGACGGAGGTTGACAGTGCCAAGAACATTACCTGGGAAATGAAGTTTGATGAATATGGACAAAAGGCATATCGCGCACATAAATACGTGTGGGATCCCTGCGCGCCTGTGACTGCTGACCAGGTTAAGGTTAAAAAGATCACCACCACTTCAGCCAAAGTGTATTGGACGCCGGTGAAGAATGCAATCTCATATAATATTCAATTCCGTAAACTTGGAAATTCAATCTGGAGGTTGAAGAACACCACTCATGCCGTCGTTCAAATCAGCAGACTTTTAGCAAACACATCTTATGAGTACCGCTTGCGAACCTCCTGTGCCAACGGATATCTTTCTGATTGGACGCCGGTAGATACATTCACTACACATCCTGCAAAATTTCTGACGGCTGAAAATGATAACGCCCCGGCATTTCAGATTTATCCGAATCCGGCAAGTGACTTATTAACTATGACCTTTGCCTTAGATCAGGACCGGCAAATTGCAGTTTGCATTTATGATGTTGCGGGCAGGTTGATGCTCACCGATGCACAAATATTTCCGGCCGGGGAGCAAGAACTGAAAATGAATATCTCTGCATTGCCTGCCGGTTATTATCTCGCTCAGGTGAGCACCGGCTCCGTCAACCAAACCATGAAGTTTGTGAAGGAATAAAAGACGGATTAGATGTTCAGTCGCAATATGTGATTTTTTGATTCTTCAAATTCCAACCTCATGAAATCTTCATCCTTGTTCACCCGTACATTTTTTTTTCTCATCGCTTTATTTTCATTCATGGAAATTGCAAGCGCGCAATTTGTCTATCTCAATCCTTTGCCGGATTCAAGGGGTCATAATCCGCAAATAACATTAGCGATCAGGAATGGTGCATTGATTGATGAATCTTCAGTTCGCCACACGGATTGGATTGAAATCACCGGTTCAAAAAGCGGTGCACACACATGGACAGCACGATTGTCTGATGACAGGAAAACCATCGTAGTAAAACCGCAACCGGTTTTTGATTATGATGAAACAGTTTCAGTGATCATTCATTCAAAATTGAAAAAGGAAACCGGACAAAAGATTAACGGACAATCATTTTCATTTCAGATTCGTGAAGCGGTTAAGCTTGAGCAAGAGGAATTAAACAGGCAAGCTGCGCATGAGATTCACAGAGATGAATTTGGATTTAACTCTGCACCGCCGTCAGATGTGCGTGACATTGATCTTGACTCACTTCCTTCTTATATTATTTCAACAAATAATAATGCAACGCCGGGACAGATTTTTTACTCTAACCAGGATGACTTTGATCCGAACAACACGAATTGTTTCAATACTATTATACAGAATAACGGCACAGTAGTGTATGCGAAAGATGTGGGTACTCAAGGTCACGATTTCAAAATTAACTACAACGGCTACCTCACCTATTTCGATTATCATGATAGCCAATGGATGGTCATGGATTCCAATTATAAGGTCATAGATTCACTGCGGGCGGGTAATGGTTACTCCAATCTCAACCCTCATGATTTATCAATGTACAGCGATGGTCACGCGTTGGTTCTTATTGATGACTACCGGCCGTTCGACATGACTCCCTATGGTGGTCAATCCAATGCCATGCTAAACATGGTAATTATTCAGGAGCTTGATGCCAACAAAGATGTGGTGTGGGAATGGAGCGGCTGGGATCATTTTCAAATTACTGATGCTGACTCTCACACAATACTCACCAGTTCCAATGTCGATTGTGTTCATTCAAATGCTGTTTCGCGTGATAACGATGGCAACGTGTTGCTCTCCAGCCGGTTTTTTTCTGAGGTCACAAAGATCAATCGCAGCACGGGAGATATTATTTGGAGATTAGGAGGTGAAAACAATCAATTCACCTTTGTGAACGACAACATTCCCGAACATTTTACCTACCAACACGATGCCCGCCGAATCGCCAATGGGAATATCACACTTTACAACAATGACAACTATGGCCTACCACCAATTTCCAGCGCCAAGGAATATCAACTCGATGAAGTGAATCACGTAGCAACACTTGTTTGGCATTATGAGCATCCCTATGTTGGCGGATATCCCGTCTTTGGCCCTGCCACGGGAAGTGTTCAGCGTTTGCCGAATGGCAACACCATAATATCGTGGGGAACAAATAATATTCACCAGGATCGTCCTGCGATGACGGAAGTTGATAGTTCCAAGAACATCACCTGGGAAATGAAGTTTGATGAGTATGGACAAAAGGCGTATCGTGTGCACAAATATGTTTGGAATCCCTGTGCTCCGGTGAATGTCGCTCAGGTTAAAGTTAAAAAGATCACCTCCTCTTCAGCAAAGGTGATCTGGTATCCGGTGAAGAATGCGGCTTCTTATGATCTTCAATACCGTAAAGTTGGAAAGTTAGGCTGGAACCTGAAGAATACCACTGACACAAGCAAGAAAATCACGAGCCTTACAGCGAATAAATCATACGAGTTCCGGTTGCGAACCAACTGTGCCAATGGTTATGTTTCTGATTGGACATCGCTTAAGACATTTACCACGCTTCCTGCAAAATTACTGACGGAAGAAAATGATGATGCCGCAGCCTTTGAGATTTATCCCAATCCGGCAAGCAGCGTATTACATTTGAAAATTGCTTTGGATCAGGAGCAGCAAATTGTAGTGCGCATTTATGATGTTGCAGGCAAATTGATGCTTAACAAGACCCAAACATTCTCAGCAGGACAACAAGAAATGGAAATGGATATTTCCGCGTTACCTGCCGGTTATTATCTTGCTCAGGTGAGTACCGGCGCTGTCAATCAAACGATGAAATTTGTGAAGAAGTGAGATGGATGTGATTTCCGGAAATCTCTGAACATAAAAACCCCCGCGAGAACTCTCACGGGGGTTTTTACTTCTAACCCAAAAATAAATTAATGGTTATCAGGAGTCGTCAGCATGTTAGCTGGCTTATCCGGAGTTGTCTGATCGCTTTGTGCTTCTACAGTTCCTTTGATGTAAATCACCTTGCTCGGTGTCTTTGCATTGGAAGTTATGGTGATGCTCTTGTTGAATCCACCTGGATTTGCTGCGTTGTACTGAACATTGATCACAGCAGTTTTGCCGGGAAGAATTGGTTCTTTCGGCCATTTCGGAGTGGTGCAACCACATGATGCCTGCACATTACTGATCACGATCGGCTCTTTACCGGTATTGGTAAAATTGAAATCATGATTCACTGGTGTGCCCTTAGGAATTTTAGCGAAATCCCATGTTTCTTCAGTGAATTGAAAATCACCTGCATTCGGATTGTCTGCAGGAGTTGCGTTCGCAGGAGTTACCTGTTGAACGGGAGCTGCTTTCGGTTGAGTATTCGCAGGTGTAGGAGTATTTTGCGCCATTGCTGCAACAGAAATTGCCATAACAATTACGAGCGTACTAAGAAGTTTTTTCATTGGTTTATAAGTTTTCACCAAAAGTAAGTGCACAGGAAATCTCTTTTCAGGATTTAACACCTTTTTAAGAAAATTTGAGGAAACGTTTAAACTCGATTCGCGTGGATAGTTCGATGTGCGTTGTGAGTAGTGAATCGCGAATCGTGAGTCGTGAGTCGTGAGTCGTGAGTCGTGAGTCGTGAGTCGTGAGTCGTGAGTCGTGAGTTTTGCGTCTTGAGGAGCTATGTATTAAATCGCATCATATATCTTACGTCCACGAGCCTTACGTCCACAAGTCAACCGTCCACGAGTCTTACGTCCGCGAGTCCAACGTCCACAAGTCTCACATCATTTAACATCATCCGATTTCTTCGCAATCACATTGCCTTTGATCGTAAGATATTTCGGATTGCCGGTGTTCGATAATACCGTTACTGTTTTGATGAATGTTCCTTCACGTGCGGCATTGAATGTCACCGATACGGTTCCTGATTTTCCGGTCATCACCGGCTCCTTTGTCCACACCGGCGTGGTGCAGCCGCATGAAGCAGTGGCCTGACTCACAATCAGTGGTTGTTTTCCGCTGTTGGAATATTCGAAGACGTGAGTGACAGGAGTCCCTTGGGGAATATCACCAAAATCCCAGGCGTCTTCTTTAAATTGAATTTCGGGTGCCTGTGTGTCCTGCTTTACAGGATTAGCATTGGTGGGTGCAGAATTATTGCTTTGTGAAAAAGCAAATGCCGGAATCATCATGAAGAAGAAAAAAAGTTTTTTCATATTTTTTGTTTGTGGCGCCAAAGCTATGAATTCTAATATGCCCTGAAAAATTATACTGAGAACCGTCATCAACTCAAAAAAATTTTCTCCCGCAATTACTTTGTATTTTGCTTACGAACTTTACCCTTCGAAAAATTCACGAGCTATGGCTGCAACAAAGACGATGGAAGTTTCAGAACAAAGTCAATTGACCTTTGAAGAATTCAAGAGACAGATCATGACAGATTATCGTCTCGCAGTGATCAGCCGTGAGGCCAGTTTGGTAGGAAGAAAAGAAGTGCTGCGTGGCAAAGCGAAGTTTGGAATCTTCGGTGATGGAAAAGAAATTGCGCAGCTTGCGATGGCAAAAGTTTTTCGTGAGGGAGACTGGCGCAGTGGCTATTATCGGGATCAGACATTCGCATTCGCTACCGGGATTTGTTCAGTGAAAGAATTCTTCGCACAACTGTATGCCGATACAAATCCCGATCATGAGCCGATGAGCGGCGGAAGACAAATGAATGCTCACTTCGCAACGCGCTTTATTGACGGGCATGGAAACTGGAAAGATCAAACAGCGATGATGAATTCATCAGCAGACTCCTCTCCCACTTCGAGCCAGATGCCGCGCTCACTCGGTCTTGCTGTGGCTTCCAAAAAATATCGTGAGTGTGAAGACTTAAAATCATTTACGGAATTTTCTCACAATGGTGATGAGGTCGTGTTTGCCACAGTGGGAGATGCTTCCACATCAGAGGGACACTTTTGGGAGACGCTGAATGCTGCAGGTGTTCTGAAAGTGCCTCTTGCAATTACGGTATGGGATGATGGTTACGGAATTTCAGTTCCTATAAAATATCAAACTACCAAAGGAAGCATCTCTGAAATCTGTGCAGGATTTCAAACGGAGGATGGAAGAGACGGCGTGGATATCTATGTCGTGAATGGGTGGGACTATCCATCGCTTGTTGAAACATACGAGAAAGCAATTGCAAAAACGCGTGAGACGCACATTCCCGCGCTTATTCATGTTAAGGAGCTAACACAGCCACAAGGTCATTCCACTTCAGGCTCGCATGAGCGCTACAAATCGAAGGAGCGATTGGAGTGGGAAAAAGAATTTGACTGCAACCGAAAGATGCGCGAGTGGATGATCAAGTACGCCATTGCAACTGCTGATGAATTGGATGAAACGGAAAAGGAAGCGAGAGAATTCGTGACACAGGAACGACTTGCCGCATGGAATGATTTCAATGAGCCAATTAAGAAATCCATTGCAGAACTTTCTTCATTGCTTGATGAGGTTTCTTCCTCAAGCTCTTATAGCGAAGAAATTCTTGAGATCAAAAACAAACTGAACGCGGCTGTTGATGCGATAAAAAAAGATGCGCTCATTGCTGCGAAAAATGTTTTAATTGTTTTGGGGAAAGAACAAAACCCGAATCGTGAAAGATTGGTTGCCTGGAAAAATGATTTTGAAAATGAAGCGCGAAAGACTTTTACGTCGCATCTCTACAATGAAAGCTTTCGGTCTGCCATGAATGTTGCTGAAGTGAAAGCTGAATATGCAGATGCCGCTCCTGTATTAAATGGTTTTGAAATCCTCAATCATTTCTTCGATGCTGCTCTTGCGCGTGAGCCGCGACTCTTTGCCTTCGGTGAAGACCTCGGTGCTATTGGCGATGTGAACCAGGGCTTCGCAGGATTGCAGGCGAAGTATGGCGAACAGCGAGTGTCCGATGTTGGCATTCGTGAGCAGACCATCATCGGCCAGGGAATAGGAATGGCGATGCGTGGTCTGCGACCGATTGCTGAGATCCAGTACCTCGATTATCTCCTCTTCGGTTTGCAAACCATGAGTGATGATCTTGCTTCACTTCATTACAGAACTGCCGGCGGACAGTCGGCGCCACTCATCATTCGCACACGCGGTCATCGCCTCGAGGGAATCTGGCACAGCGGTTCTCCAATAGGAATGATCATAAATTCCATTCGCGGAATTTATTTACTCGTGCCCCGCAACATGACTCAAGCAGCAGGATTTTACAACACGATGCTGCAGAGTGATGATCCTGCATTGATCATTGAATGCCTGAATGGTTATCGGCTGAAAGAAAAGCTTCCTTCCAACATCGGGAACTTCACTGTGCCTCTTGGTATTCCCGAAATTTTGATAGAAGGAAATGATGTAACGCTCGTGACGTACGGATCATGTTGCAGAATAGCAGCAGAAGCCATAGAAAAATTAAATCAGCTTGGAATCAGTGTAGAGTTGATTGATGTGCAAACGCTGTTACCGTTTGATCTTCATCACAAGATTGGTGAGTCCATCAGAAAAACAAATCGCGTGGTGTTTCTCGATGAGGATGTTCCTGGCGGCGCGAGCGCTTACATGTATCAGCAGGTGATGGAGAAGCAAAACATCTGGCAGTGGCTGGACTCTCCGCCTGTAACTATTTCAGCGCAACCCAATCGTCCTGCGTATGCAAGCGATGGCGATTATTTCTGCAAGCCGCAGGTGGAGGATGTGTTTGAGGCGGTTTATGGGATGATGCATGAGGTGAGTCCTGAGGAGTTCCCGAAGTGGGATTAGGTGAGATAAGTCATTTCATATTTCAAAATCAGAAGTCACGACAATGGAAATGCGACCGCAAACGATACAAATTTTTTTGCCGGATGGAAACCCAACAAGCATCAAGATTGCTGACTTGACAAACAGAATGATTGTTGCAGTTCTGATTCCGAGAAGCAAATTAACCGACATAGGAATAAGATCCGAGGTAAGAAAATATGGTATCTACTTTCTTTTCGGAGTCATTGAAGATAAAGCGAAACCGATCTCATATATTGGTGAGACAGAAGATTGCTTTGAGAGAATCAAGATGCATAACAAGGGTAAGGACTTTTGGAATTACGCTGTGGTCATTTCTTCGAAGAGTAACACGTTTACCAAATCGCACGTGAAATATTTGGAGTACTTGTGTATCAAGACCGCAAATGAAATTGGTCGCTACGATACAGACAATCAAGCCACGCCCGCTAAACCATACATTACTGAGAGTATGGAGGCTGATCTGCTTGACAACTTTGAAACTATCAAAATTCTACTGGCAACACTTGGGTTTCCAATCTTTGAAGAAATAAGAAAATCTTCGGCTAAGAAAAAAGAGATTCTTTATTGTAAAGGAAAAGCTGCCGCGGCGGAAGGTGAAATGATTGATGATGGTTTTGTTGTTTTGAAAGGATCCAAAGCAAATAAAGAAGAAACGAAAACTGCGGGTTCTTGGGTAACAGGAATGAGAACGAAACTTATTGCCGATAAGATTTTATCTCTGGAAAATGGGTTGTTTGTGTTCAAAGAAGATTTCATTTTTGGTTCTCCGAGCGCTGCAGCCGCAGCAGTGCTTGGGAGACGAGCTAACGGTTGGACCGAATGGAAAAATGGTGAAGGGAAAACGATCGACGAAATTTATCGCAGTGAAATAGCAGAGATCGCCTCATTGTAGTTGAAGTAATTGGAGCCGTTGTTGGTCTTTGCGCAGCTCTTTGTGAAGACAGACCAACAATGAAGCGCAGGCAGATTCTCATTCGATTTGTGGTCGTGCTACCTACAATCCAAATGCAAAAACCAACCATAGCTTCTGCGAATACCAAATCTTCATGGAAGACGTTTTACGGCGAAACTCCACTCCATGAAAATCTCCTACATCTGCCACGCCTGCATTTATGTTGAAACGTCCGATGCAAAAATTGTTTGCGATCCCTGGTGGGATGGTCCGGCGTACCAAAATCAATGGCATGTTTTTCCGAAGCCGGTGAATCAGCACGTCACTGAGCAAGCTGATTTTATTCTCATCTCTCATGGACACGAAGATCATTTGCATGCACGCACGTTGGAGCATTTGAACAAGAGCGCGCAGGTTTTCTTCCCGTATCAATGGAAAGATGGAGCGAAGGAATTTCTCAACGATCTTGGATTCTCACAGGTCACCGAGGCGGTGAGTTTCAAAACTTTTCAAATTACTCCCGAAACAAAAATTACTTACATCGCCAACAACCTCGATGCAATGGTGGTGATTGAAAACAATGGCGAGGTGCTCGTGAATCTCAATGACGCACTTAACGCACATCACAAATCTGTGCTGCGGTTATTCATTGATGAAATAAAAAATAAGTGGAAGAAAATTGATTACCTCTTCTGCGGGCTGGGCGGTGCCGGGTATTTTCCAAATACTGTTCATCATGAAAGCAAAGATGATGCTGAAGTCGGAAAACTTCGCGAGCAATTTCTCGCTCATAATTTCTGCAAGCTGGTGAATGGATTGCAGCCGAAGCGGGTGATTCCGTTTCTTCCCGGCTTTGCCTTACTCGCGGATGATAAGCGTTGGATCAACACGATAAAATTCCCAAGAGAAAAATTGAACGGCTACTTCCGCGAATACTTCGATCCTGAAAGCAGCATTGAATGGATGAATCTTTTCCCGGGTGACTGGATTGATAACGGCGAAGTGGAACATTCTTCTCCCTATCATGATCTTGCAATCAACGGTGACATCTCTCATTTGGTTGAAGAAGTGTACGCACATGAAATCAAAACTTACAATACGATTTCTGTGATTGATGAAGATGACTGTTTAACTCTTCTCAAAAGAATCAGTGACAACATTCCTCATGCAGCCCGTGTGTTTCACCAGGAGGCGCTGGAGCATCTTTCTTTCTCCATCAAAATTTTAAACGCTGAAGGAAAAAATATTTTAAACGTTCGTTACATCAAGCCGCATTGGAAATTTGAAATCAGTGCTTCCATTTCTGAAGAATGTCACCTGCTGATTCGCACGCAATCACACATTCTCGACTACTCCCTGGAAAGTCCTTGGGGCGGCGATGTGTTGATGGTGGGTTACGGCGCTGACATTGATGTGCTGAATGAGATTGCGCTGAAAGAAAATCATGACATCATCTGCCTGCGATTGCTCACACGCATTCCTGTTGCCACAGATTACCTGCGTAAGCAGCCGTTGCGCATGATGAAGTTTATGATCACCAACCCGCTCAACACTTCTCTTTCCATCAAACAAAAACTGATTGCCAGCGGCAACCCGAATAAAATTCCCTACAACGAGCGCAACCACTGGATCAACAAAACGCCGTGTGATATTTGCCGCGCCTGCAACATGCCATTGCTGACTTATGAGTTTGGAGAAATGCTGGAGCAGGAGGAATATGAGATTGCGACAAGGTGGTGAATGGTGAATGGTGAATGGTGAATGGTGAATGGTGAATAAATATAAAAACCTATCGTGAATCGCGATACGCGAATCGTGAATCGCGTTCACTTGCTGAAGCTGAAATTCACCGCACCGCGAACACCGATGACAAAATTGTGTGGCGCATCAAACTGGAAATAATCCGGCTCACCCGGTTTGAAAATATTGGTGCCATAAGATGCTCTTAATCCGAGTGAGTAAAACACGGGGCGATTCACCATGAAGTCATAATCGAATCCCGCCAATGCAGCAAATTCGTTTTTCCTGAAGAGGTGGTTGTTCAGTTCTTCATTTTTCACTTCATCAATGCGATAAGAAATCAATGCCCCGTACTGGCCGCCGAGTGTAATGTTAAAGATGATGGGGGTATTCAGCATTTCAGAAAACATCGGCAGCTTGTATTGCACGAGCAGCGGGAAATGCATGTAGGTAAGGGCAATACTCTGCTCATTATAACCAAGACTTGTTGTTCGTCCATACAGATCGAGGTTCTTATACTTCTGTCCTTCCCAGGAGCTAAGAATCCACGCTCCCTGAATGCCCCAATGTTTGGTAAAAACATATCCGCCCTGCATTCCGAACGAACCGCCAAACGTTGGCTGGTATTTCAAATTTTCACTCCCCATTGCCGCTCCGTCAAAAAACCAGGTGTTGTGGAAGCTCCCGGTGAGTCCAAAGTAGTATGTCTTTATTGAGAATCCAATTATCTTTTCGGTCCGTGATGCTTGCGGATGATGAATTTCTTTGGCGGTAGTAAACTCGTTTTTCAGAATCAGTGAATGTGAAGGAAGTGCGCTGATGAATTCATTCCCTGATACATGCGCGGGATATATGGTAACTGCCGCAACACGATTCTCAAATAATGGCAGCGATATGGCAGAAGAATTTTTGATGGGAGAAATAATCTCCCCTGCACTTTTATTCACCTCACTTTGCTGAATGGCGCCATCATTTTTAATGATTTGAAATTGAGCTTTCTCATTCTCCAAAGCAGCAAGCTGGTTTTGTGTGTTGACTTGTTCGTGCTGTTTTGAAGAAGAAGTTTTTGTCCGAATGGACTCCTTTGGAGAATGATGCATGGTTTCAAACAATCCCGCTGATGTGCCAACGAGCATCAACAATCCTGCGATGATAAGAATGCGTTTTGCAGAAGAGCTTTTTTGGTCAAAGTGGAGTGAACGGGCAACGCGCAGCCACACCCTGCCGGAAGGTTTCATGCTGAAATTATTCAGCGCGCCCTTGAATTTCTCATCAATAATATGTTCGTCAGAAGACAGCGGCATAACGTTGCACCTTTTGTGAATTCAATACCATCTTTTGCAGCAGGTATCTGGCTCTCGCCAATTGTGATTTTGATGTTCCAATATTTATTCCCAGCATATCAGCAATCTCCTGATGGCTGTACCCCTCAATTGCGTACAGGTTAAATACGGTTCTGTATCCCGGTGACAGTGATTGCACCATCTTCAGCAAATCAGCGGCAGATAAATAATGAAAATCATCTTTCTGCACCAAATCATTTTTCATCTCTTCTACTTCAAGCGTTCCGTTGCTGGAATGATTTTTCCTGTATCCTTCTATCGCCGTGTTAATGAAGATGCGCTTCATCCAACCTTCAAATGATCCTTCGTTGCGAAACTTACTGAGATTCCCGAATGCCCTGATGAACCCTTCCTGCATCATATCTTCTGCTTCAGGATAGCTGCTGGCGTAACGCAGGCAAATAACAAACATGCGCGGAGCAAACGCTTTGTACAGCTCCTCCTGCATTTTGTGATCGCCTCCGATACATCCGGTGATCAAATCTTCTTCGCTAATTTTATCACTTCCCCAAAATCGCATGGGCGCGTATTTAATGACTTAAAATTAGGAAGAAAAGTTGCACCGCGAAATTTTGCAGGTAAAATTTAATCACCCCTTTGTAAAGATTCGGTCATTGGTCATTGGTAAATGGTAATTTGAAATTTGGTCAATCAAATGATACTTCAATTTATATTTCCAATTTTCCAATTTCCAATTTCTTTCTTCTCCCCTCAATCTTCTCTCTTCATCAATCCTCAGCATCCTTCAAGTACATCTTAGGGTATTCAAAGAAACGAAGAATTCCTTCTCCTCCCGTCACCTGGCTCCATGATTTCACTTCAAAATCAATTGCTACAATTCCGCAGGTAAAAATGTTCTCAATGCTCCCGTTCGTAAGATGATTCGCAAACCATGTGAATGCCGGGTTGTGACCAAAAAGCATCACCGTTTTGTAATCATCATCGAGCGCTTTCACGTAATCAAGTAACTCTTCTGCTTCTGCAAGATACAGTTCTGAGGCGCGCAGAATTTTTTCCTTTTTGTAATCGAGTTTCTTTGCGAACTCTTTCGCTGTTTCGAATGCGCGCACAGCAGTAGATGAAGCGATGAGGTCAACATCCATTTCCTTCTCCCGAAAAATTTTTGCCATGAATGGCGCATCACGCTCACCACGCTTTCCGAGTGGACGATCGTGATCATCAAGTTCTGAGTCTTTCCAACTGGATTTCGCGTGGCGAACAAGAATGAGATGCTTCATGGATACGAGTTAAGGTGTGGGTTGTTAAAATTCCAAAAAACAAATTCCAAATCACAAATAAATTCCAAAGTAAAAAAATTACAATGTTCAAATACATTCACTCTCTTAAGTAACAAATTTACTTTGATTGATGAATCGGGAGTGTAATGATAAACTCGGTTCCTTTTCCTACCTCGCTCTTCACCTCTATTTTCCCCATGTGCTTTTGAATGATACCATAGCTGATGGAAAGCCCCAGCCCGGTTCCTTCTCCTACATCTTTGGTGGTGAAGAAAGGATCAAAAATTTTCTCTTTCACTTCATCGCTCATACCCGCGCCCGTGTCGCGAATCGAGACCCGCACGGAGCTGACACCATTACTTGAAGCGACGGTATCCGTGGTGATAAAAATTTTCCCATTCCTGCCAATCGCATCAATAGCGTTGGTGAGCAAGTTCATAAACACCTGGTTTAGTTGACCGGGGAAACATTGGATATCAGGAATTGCGCCATAGGCTTTATGCACCTCGATCTCCTGCTGCTTCATTTTATTTTGAAGAAGCACGAGTGTAGATTCCATTCCTTCATTGATGTTTGCTGTTTTCATCCCCTCTTCATCGAGACGCGAGAAATTGCGAAGCCCTTTTACAATCTCTGCGGTGCGATTCGAGCCTTCCTCGATTCCTTTCAACAGTGATTTGATTTCATCCAGCGTGTACTTCAAATTAACTTGATCGTGGAATTTCGATACCTCTTCAAGTTTCGCAGTACAGTTCTGTTGATCAAGTCCATTATAAATTTCAAGCAACCGCATGATTTCATCTATGTCACGCTTGAGGGGATTGATGTTCGCCGAAACAAAGTTGATGGGGTTGTTGATCTCGTGCGCAATGCCTGAAGTCAATTGACCAAGCGAAGCCATCTTCTCTGAATGCACCAGTTGCGTCTGTGTACTTTTTAAATCTTTCAATGTATATTCTAATTGATCTGTTTTTTCTTCCAACTGCTGCGTGCGTTCTTTCACTGTTTCTCCCAGCAGCTTCTTTGACTGGATGAGTCGTCTGTGATTGAACCAGATAATGAGCTGTATAAATATGAAGAAGTAGATCACGTAAATCACATAAGCCCACCAGGTGCGATACCATGGCGGAAGGATGGTGAAGGAGAATGTTGCTTCATTGCTGATGATACCATAGCCATTCTTCGCGCGAACATGAAACATGTAGTTCCCCTCGTGTAAGTTGGTGTACTCCTTTTTATTTTCCGGCAGCCATTCACTCCATGAATGGTTCTTGCTTCCTTCCAACAAATAAGAGTAAAAAGTTTTTTCCTTTGACTCGAAATTGAGGGCTGAATATTCGAACCCGATATCGTTTGAGTCATAAGTAAATTCTTTCTTGAACACTTCATTTTGCTGAAGAGAAACCAAACCGCTGTCAGAAAAAAATGTTCCATTGAAAATGGATTTGCCTGCAACTTTTACATTGCGCAACAGGGTGTTGTATGGGATGTCATACTTTTTTGGAATGGATTCATCGTAGCGAAAAATCCCATCGCTAGTACAAATCCATAGTATGTGATCCTGATCGCGAAAAAAATTCCACACTGCAGTCTTGGGAATGCTCATGAATGGAATAGTATCCCATCGGGCAGTTCCATTTTCGTCAAAGATTCTCCCTACGCGATTTTCTGAAACAAACCAGAGGTTGTTTTCATCATCAATGTAAGGTGAGGCTACTTCCCGATCTTTTTCCAAAACTTTATTGAGCACTGAGTCGCGGATAAAGAAATTAGACATTGAATTGTAACCGTAAAACCCTTCGTAACTACTTCCGATTTCAATTTTATCCTGAAATGAAAAAAGATAAAACACAGCGTCCTGATGCTCGCCCCCGGAAATTCTAATAGTGTCTACTTCAGACTCAAGGGAAACGCCATGCCGAAAATCAATTTTGAAAAACTCATCTCTGCCGGCATACAAAAACCCTTTGCTGTCGCAAGTAATTCGTTTAATAGGGGCATCAACTTGACTGATCCTTCCTATAAATTGCCACTGATTATTTTTTTTCTCCAACACACCAATTCCTGAATCCATTGCAAGAAAGATATGATCTGGAAAAAAAGGGTTGTGATATAATTGATATGCCAATCCATTCACAATTTTTTTCTTAGTCGCGTTATGTTGTAGAAAAATCCCATCTACACTTGCAAGTATGAGATCATCATTAATGGAAAGCATATCAAGAACAGCTCCAACAGTTTTATCTTTTTTGAATTCCTCTTCATCATTCAATGGCATTTCATAAAATCCAGTATATGTGCCTGCATAGAGGGATTCGTGGTATCGGTTGACACAGAACACAATTCCCCTCACACCGTTTCTATCATTAAAATAAGTAAGCGGCGACGGAAATTCAATGCGGCTTATTCCGTTTGATAAAGCAAGCCATAAGCCGTTGCGTTGATCCCAAAAGACATTGTTCACTGAATTATCATTCAATCCTCCGGATTTAAATGTCTTCAAAATTTTTCCTGAGAAATCAGAAATGATAAGACCATTACTATCTGTTCCAATCGCCATTAGTTTATCACTCAATTGAATTGCACAATTAATTCGTGAGAAAATCGGAGAATCAGCTCTCGTATTAGTTATTGTGCGTCCATTCCATTGATAAATTCCATTTCTCCCAATAATTTTTAGTGCATGAGGCAAGCTATTGCCTGCTGAGTCTGAAAAAATTGCAACTGGTTTTACTGAAGATAGATTTTCGGTTCCTAAAACAAATTGGAAGTGATCTTTTTCAAATTCAAAGAATCCGCGGTCATGGATGCAACAAAAAAGTCTGTTGCCAATAGTAGTTGCCATTTGTACAACTCCGTTGGCAGGATAAATGCGAAAGCGCTGGCTGGCATATTGAAAGACGGAAGAGTCAGAGACAAAATAAATAGTATCATGAATGCAAAAAACAGAGTTGATTGTGAACTGTACTTTTTGTAATTCCTTATTCAAAGAGATAAAACAAATAAAGCCTGAAGAATCTGCTGATAAATACCCCAAATCGTTTTTGCTGCCCACAAAAATCCTTCCCTTGGAATTCATAGCAAAACATTTTCTTCCTTCAGGAAAAACATCGTTTGATTTTACTCCTCTCCAATTGTTCCCATCAAACTCCAAAAGGCTGTTTTGATTTGCTGCATATACGATCCCTCTTCCATCAACAACAATGTCAAAATTTTGAGGACCCGCTGTATAGTTTTCCGATTGATACTCTGAGTGAGGAAAGTTGCGTATGTAAAAATTTCCGGACTGTGCATAACAAGAAATAGCAAATATGAAATTTAGAATAGTAAGTAAGATTGAATAATGCTTTCCCAAAAAGAACTTCATTCGTCAAAAATAAAAATTGCAAAGTCCTTTGCGGTTTAATTAATTCCAGATACCTTTAGCAGATACTAAAACACCAAATCATGCCACAAGGTACTGTCACTCCTCCAAATCCAAAGATGCAAAGACCCGGTTCTGCTTCTACTACCGGTAAACAAAAGAAATCAACCGGTATTGTTGCAAAAGCGATTACTTCAAAACCCGCTAAAGCAACAGCTAAGAAATCCCGTTGAGTTCAGCGAAGTAATTTTTCCTCGGTGCTTTCCTGATGGAAGGCGCGATATTTCTTCTATTGTACTTAAGAGAGGAATTGTTATTTGATTTCTCTATGATGAGGCTGGATCACTTAACCGGTGTTATTGTCAAACTCGTGTCGCCAAGTATCCGCACATAATAGTAGTAGCTCACTGCATAACCCGTAACGCTGACCACTATGCCGTACATGAAAACGGTGTAAGCAATACGCAGATACTGGTATTTTCTCCCAAGTACTTTCCCGAGGTAATAGAGGTCTTTTATCAGGCTGGAATAGAGAAAGTCTTTGTCGCTCATCATTTCATGAAAGCCCCAATCGAAATCTTCCAAACTCATGTTGTAGAAATTTCCGAAGAATAAAAGATTTGCTTTCCTCTTCTCGATATCTTCCCGGGAATACTTACCGATGCTGAGTTTCGGTCTCGTCGAAAGAATAGAGAAGACAATTGCAATGAGGCAAATAATCATCAGAAGCGCTGTAGGAATAATAAGGAAACGGTTTGAAGGAGTATCAAACTTTGCGAGGATGTTGCCAATTGCAAATGAAAGAATGATGCCGTTGATGGAGAGCAAAAAATTCGCTTTATCATCCGCCATTTTTGAAAGGTTCATGTGGTTGCTTACTGTTATGCGGAACATGGTTTCGATGCCGCGCTCAGGACGCTTTTCCTTTTCTTCCTTCGCTTTTTCCTTGTCTGTTGTCTTCTCCCGTTTCTTCGCCTCCTCCTCTTCTATCTTCTGCAGCTTTGTTCTCAGCTCCAGCACGTGTTCATTCTTGCGCTTGTCAAAATTGAGATGCGCATATTGCGTGTGATACTTATGATTGGTAAGAAATTTTATTTCTGAATTGTACCACTCCTTATCAGAAACTGTTCTGTTCTGCACCAGCTCTATTTCACGACGGAGGAAATTGGCCTTATCAAAATATTTTTTGCTCGCAATGCCCGAGAGATCAGCATCGCACAAAACATATTCGAGCAAATTTTTTGGTTGCTGGGGATACCTGGTTGCCTCAATGCAATTGAGAATTTTTTCGATCTTTTCCTGAGGATATAAGTTTTCTTTGAGAAACCGCGCCGCAATCTCCTTGCTTTTTTCTTCATGCCCTTCGTCCTTCTCGATAAATCCTGTATCGTGAAACCATGCGGCCAGCATCACTATTTCCGTATCTTCTTTTGAAAGGTCCACTGCTTCAGCAATTTCTTCTGTGGACTCTACCACATCAGAGGTGTGCTGGAAGTTGTGATAGATATGATTGGCAGGAAGTTTCTCTCGCAACAAATTGAAAACATAGTCGGATGCTTTCTGCAAAATCGGAGATGGCTTTTTCATGATGGCCGCGTGAAAGTATGCAAAGTAAAAGTTTTCCTGAGAGAGAAGTGAATTTTGAAAGCACGTAATAATTGCCGAAAGAAAAAAGTCAGCAGCTTTTTTTTCATTTTAACCTGATCAAATTTCCCTCACAAAAAATTATTCTATCACTAACTTTTGAATCTGTCTTTGACCTCCCGCCTTAACCTCAGCAAAATACATTTCCGTTGTTAAAGCATCCATGTTGAATGTCAATGATTGCTTTCCCGCCTCGGCATGGCGCTTCGATTGACAGGTGATTCGCCCGCTCAAATCAAACACGGTTAAAATCACGTCGCCTGCTTCATTCAAGTCAATTCCCACATTTAGAATTGAATGACAGGGATTCGGGTAAAGATCAAATTGTAAATCCTGCACGCCGGCAATTGCAACATCGCGTTGCGTCTTCGTAGTAAATGTTTTTACGAACGTCCATGATGACGGACTGTTGAGGTTGCAATTACTGCGGACTTCGTAATCGTACTTGGTGCCCGGTATGAGTGAAGTGATTTTTTTATTGGTCTTGACGATGTTGCCTTTGGTCGTCCATGTCTGCGTTCCGGTAACCCGGTACCGCACTCTGTAGCTTGTTGCATTGGTTGCCGGGCTCCATGAAATATTTGCAGATGTGGGTGTAATCTTTTTCGCCTTCACACCAGACTGCGATGGACGCGCGCAGGGATCCCACGTGTACTTGTGCGCACGGTACATTCCCTTGTTGTCATCATTGATTTGCATCTCCCACACGATGATTCCATTTGAATCGACTTCAGTGAGTGCTGGCGCATCCGGATCACTGCTTAATCCCCAACTGATGAAGAAGTGACCGTCTGTTAACTTTTGTGCGCTTCCCCTCGATTTAGAAATTACGTTGCCTGAGTAACTCCACACTAAAGTCGCTGTCTTATTCACTTCATCTATCTGATATTCCTTCACTGACGTCTTCACCGGTGTGTGATAAGTTCCATTGTCAAATACAGTGAGGTTTCCATTCGCAAGTTGCCGCGCATCATGCTGCCACGAAATTTTGTCCGCGTCATTTGTAAAGTTGAATTGATTGTTGGCACCACCAAATCGCCAGATAAAATCACCTGTAGTCCGGTTAATTTTTGAAAGCTCAGAAAGATGACGCGCTGAGATAAGAATGTTCCCGTCACTCAGCACATCCAGAGAATTTCCGTGCACGGCATCAATGAAGGCATTGGAAAGAACCACGTGATCGGCATCGGTGATCTCGTAATGATCCCAGCTACGCCACTGAAAAATCACGTTGCCTTCCGTATCGAGCTGCTGAATAATCAACCCCACAACAGTCGCATTCGGACTGTACGAAGAATTGTAAACCGTCATGTCCACAATCTCAGGATCGAAAGCAATGAGATATGGCTGCCGGTCGCTGTAAATTTGAAACTCGTGCTGATCAGCCTTGTATCCATTACCACATTGAAAGGTAGCAATGTGCAGGTAATTGGAATCGAACATCTCATATACCGAATCAATTCTGTTGTATGCCGTGAGGTATCCGTTATGATTCAAATCAAAGCTTTTGAAAGTGACGGTATCAAATTTTCCATAGACAGAATCACCATTGTTTTCGATGATGCAATAGTGAGCGCTGCCCGTGTTGGTAGAACTGAAGTTGTGCCAGAATATTTGGCCGGCAGCGGGAGCGGTATTGGTAAGAATGGTGAATGAAGGGAACCCGCCTTGTGCCCCCCGCGTGGGACTATGATCAGCATCGCGCCCGCCATATTCTTCTTTCTCCATCTCCTGCATTTGTATTCCGATGCGCTTGCGATCTTCTGCTGACCACGTCTTGCGAATGAAGAAGCTGAAAGAAATTCCTTTCACCTTCTCCCCTTGTTCCGTTCTTATTTTTTCCCCAACACTCACTGTTACTTTTTCTCCGGCAGTAAATGGAATCAAAGGTTTGGCGATAATGGTTTTCTTTCCTTCCACTAACCTGATCTCACACTGATGCACGCCGCTAACAGAGCCGGTAACTTTGAAAAGGCTTTTTGTATGTACGGAAGACGCTTCCAGCGACTTGCCGTTTCGAAGGATTATGGTTTCCTGCGGCGGGTGATATTTTGAATCCGGTACAGGACTGATAAATTGAAATTGTGCCTCCGAGTGCAACCCAGATAACACGATCATGCTTGTGAGAATGAAACCGGTCAGGAACTTACTTTTCACTTGGGGATCATTGGATACGAAAATCAAAAATAGCACATATAAAAGCGGGGGTATCAAAGATAGAATGAGAAGCGTTTTTTTGTTCGAGCAAGGAATGAGTCAGGTAATCACCTTCTGACAAAATGAAAACAAGTTTCTCTATCTTTCGAACTTAAAGAATCATCTCATGAAAAAAATTTTCTTTCTTCTCATCAGTTACCTCCTTGGATCATCAACGGCCTTCTCACAAAATGTTTTTGAAGTAGCATTTGGTGATTCGTCGAATGACTATGCAAAATGTGTAACGCCGCTTTTCAAAGGCGGCTATGTTGTTTGCGGGTACACTGACGGATTTGGTGCCGGAAACTTTGATGCTTTTCTTGCAAAGACAGATTTAGCAGGCAACCTCATTTGGTTTAAAACTTATGGCGGAACGGATCTGGAATCATCATTCAATGTGATTCAAACAAGCGACCAGGGTTTTGCTTTAGTGGGTACAACGCTGAGCGGATCTTTTGGGAGCGACGATATTTTCGTAATCAAAACTGATTCAAATGGAGATGTGGAGTGGAGCAAAATTTACGGAACATCTGCAAATGACCAGGGTTACGACATACGGCAGACGCTGAACGGAGAATATGTTGTGGCAGGATTTACAACAATCAATGCCGGCGCGCATTATGATTCTTACGTGCTTAAAATTTCATCGTCTGGGAGTTTAATATGGTCTGAAATATTCGGGGCGGCAAACAATGAAGGTGTTTACACAATTGACTTTGCAGCAAACGGCAATTATATTTTCGCGGGCAAGAGTGAAATGAATTCCAATGGCGCTGCCGATTATTTGTTATTGGAAATGGACACAAGCGGAAATATTATCTGGATGAAAAACTACGGAGGCGTCGGTTATGAAGTCGCGGTACAGGTGCGGCGAACTGCTGACAATGGATTTATCATGTCCGGTTATTCTGATTCCTACACTTCCAGTGGCGATTATGACCTGCTCGCAGTGAAAACTGACAGCGCAGGAAATCTTGAGTGGGCAAACAACTACCAACAGTCAAGTGCACAGTATTCCGGAGGTGTGGTGCAAGGAGCAGATGGTGGTTACTACTTTACGGGTTGTTCGGGTGCCAGTGGAACGTATGATGTTTTTCTTTTCAAGACTGATGCTGCAGGAACTATCAGTTGGGCAAAAACATATCAGCATGGCGGCACGTCACCAGGTTATGGTTTCAACTTTCATGAATCTAGCGCTCAGCTTCTTTGCTTTGCCGGTTATCTCACTTCAGGGGGTAACGATGATGCACTCGTTATAGTGAGTGATCTGGGAGGAAATACAGGAAGCGATTGTACTCCCGTGAGCACAGTTTTCACTGTAACTATTCTGAATGATATTGTAGCTGTTGATCCAACTTACACACTCTCCGCTACCGGTACTGATGCAGATGCAAATTTTTCGGTTAACAATTACACTCCCCTTTCCTCGGTACTTTGTTTGTCAACTATGGTAGCCGATGTCAGCGAGACTTTGCCTGAAATTTTTTCTTACGAAAAGGAAGTTTACATACAAAACAATTTCAGTAATCATGAACTTACAGTGACTGTCTGCAACACGCTGGGTCAAATAATATGCATCAGGAAAACCTCAGGTATTTCGGTAACGATTAATATGGAGAATACTTCTCCGGGAATTTACATTGTGAAAGTCACGGGCAACGATCAAACAGTTGCGGAAGAAGTCTTAATTCAATGACAAAAAAAATCGCGAATCGCGATACGCGTATCGCGATTCGCGTAATGAGGCTATTACTCTTTCACAAACTTCCGCACCATTTTTCCGTCGCAGTTTTAAAAGTTTACGTACAAAACAATTTCCGTAATCATGAACTTACAGTGACTATCTGCAACACACTGGGTCAAATAATATGCAGCAGGAAAACATCAGGAATTTCGTCAACGATTAATATTGTGAATACTTCTTCGGGAATTTACATTGTGAAAGTCACGGGCAACGATAAACGCGAATCGCGATACGCGTATCGCGATTCGCGTGACACTGTTACTCCTTCACAAACTTCTGCACCATTTTTCTGTCAGCAGTTTTTATTTCTGCTATGTAAATTCCTGCCGGGAAAGTGCTCACATCAAATTGCAGTGACTGATCTCCTGCCTTCACACCCTCTGTTCTCTGCAAAACAATTTTGCCTGTCACATCATAGAAGGAAACGAAAATAGTTTGCGCATCGTCAAGATCGAGTTCCAGTTGTACCTCGTTGGTTGCAGGATTGGGATAGAGTGTGAATGACTCCTGATCATTGGAAACCACAAGCACTTCTTTCAGAGGCGCAGTAGTAAACGTCTTTATGGCAGTGAATCCTGAAGCAGCCGTTGGCACACTGGTACAATTGGTGCGAATCCTGTATTGATAGGTTGTGGATGCAAGGAGCCCGGTCAATTTCTTGAAAAGGGCAGTCGTGTTTTTGAGCTTCCATTTCGTCTTTCCCAATTTACGGTATTGAACATCATACGATGCAGCATTGTTAGCAACGCCCCAATGAATTTTTGCTGTAGTGCTTGTAATCTTGTCAACATATATGGTGGATGGGGTTACCCGCACACAAGGTTCCCACACATACCGGTGTGAGCGATACACCGCATCTTCTGTCGGGAAACCAAGTTCCCAAACTACTGTACCGGAGGAAGTTACTTCTGTAAGTTTCGGCGCCCCGGATTGATTTTGCACCAGTCCCCAACAGATAAAAGAATTGCCATTCGAAAGTCGCTGTACGCTTCCCATGGCTCTTGAAAAAACATGTCCTCCGTTGATGGCGCGGTTGTAGCTCCAAGTCAGCGTAGCGGTATGGTTCACCTCATCCAGCACATATTCTTTAGCATAAGAGCGGGACGGTGAGTGGTAGTTGCCGTTGTCAAACAATGTTACGTTACCATTTGCGATTCGCTTTATGTTATGCTGGTAGCTGAATTTATCAGGGTCACCAACGAATGTGAATTGATTGTTCAATCCGCCCCAGCGCCACATAATGTCCCCGGTGCTGCGGTTAATCTTGGTGATCTCACTCATGTTCCTGCAACTGAAAAGAAGATTGCCATCATTGTCTTCTTCAATGGCATTTGCATGGCAGTAATCAATTATTGCATTCGAGAAGATTACGTGATCACCATCAAGAATGGAATAGTGATCCCACGAGCGCCACTGAAAGATTACGTTGTTGTTGCTATCCAGCTCCTGTATAATACAGCCAATCACTGTAGCGTGTGAACTGTAAGTAGGATTGTAAACCGTCATGTCAACAATCTCGGGATCATACGAGAGCATGTAATGATTGCCATTGGGATAGATAACGAACTCATGCGGATCAGCTTTGTAGCCGTTGCCCATCTGGTATTCACCGATTTGCCTGTAGTTGGAATCGAGCATTACAAATGCAGAATCATGATCATTGAAAAGTGTAAGATTTCCGTTTCTGTTAATGTCCCAATTGTTGTAATTAACGGTGTCCGCGACTCCCAAAACAGAATCACCGTTGCTTTTGATAATGCAATAATGTTCCCTGCCGCCAATGAAGAGATTGAAGTTACTGAAGAACACATCTCCGTCAGCAGGCGTAGTGTTGGTGGTGACGGTGAAATCAGGGAAGCCGGAACCATCGGTTCTCATGTCAGATGATGGACTTCCGCTGCCAAACTCCTCGCTGTACAACTGTTGCATCTGTTGAGCTATCAATTGATTTTCTTCAGCGGTTCTTGCTTTACGAATTTCAAAGTTGAAAGAAGTGCTGTGAATTTTTTCATTTGTTGAAGTATAAAGTTCTTCTGCAACATCCACCGTCACTGTTTCACCACCGGCAAAAGGTTTAGTCGGTTTCAGAATGATCGTCTTTCCCTTTTCAGCAAGCGTTATTTCACATTCATGTTTGCCGCTGATGGATCCTTTAACAGTAAAAATATTTTTTGTGTGAACGGAAGATTCATCCGGCAGGCTTTCGCAACGAAGGATAATGGTGGTGTTCGGATCAAGAAGCTTTGAGCCCGGATCCGGCGAAACATATTGAAATTGTGCGTTTGAAAAAGAAGTGCCCGCCAGTGTAAAGCCTGCAGTGATGAATAATGCAGTGAATAATTTCCCCATGGTAATAAGATTTAGTACGTGATTATTTGAAGTTGATAATTGGTATTACAAGAAAGTTTAGGTGATGAACTCTGCATAACCGAGCTGTGATAATTTTAAGTTTGAAGATAGTTTCTCTTCCAACCCGAATACTTTTTTTCCTGCAATCAAAACTAAAACATTTTATACGAAAGAAAATGCTGTTAGTTGCATGATCTCCAACCAGATAATGAATAGCCTTTCGATTCAATCATCCGGAAAATATCCCGAGATTGTCAAGCCTTTTTCAAGTGAAAATAAATTCCGGCAACAACACCAAAGGCATTTTGATTGATCTTATGTTCATCAGGAAGAAGCAAATAATGCACTTCATTCTCCCATAACTTCTATCCTCTTAAAATTTTTCATCACATCAAACAAAATGATCTTATTGCGCTGAACCTTCTTCACATGCTTCACCTCTTTTCCATCCACAAGAATTTTCCCGACGTGAAATGGCAAGCCGTATATTTTGATCCGGTATGTTTCATAGCGGGGCGTGAACATGCCTTCAATCGTTTGATCAATCAGGAATATAGCCTCATTGCCGAGCGTTTCAAATTTCTTCTCTACATAAATTCCCTGCTCATAGCCAAAGGTGTCGTCATGATCTTCGAAGAGAAATGAGTTCATGTGATACGGCGCATAGTACACATTGAGCAGCATCACATCAATTTCCATCTCTCCTACATATTGCATCACAGGGTATTCGGGAATTACTGCGCCGGCTTTCACGAAAACCGGCATGCTATCGAGCGCAGCATGTGCTGTGATGGTTTGTCCGCCTTCGAGAAGAGAAAAATTCCACAGGTCATACCACAATCCTTTCGGTAAATACACTTCACGGGACGTAGCCCCGGAATGAAGGATGGGTGCCACTAAAATTTTATCGCCATACGTGAACTCATCATCACGCCGGAAATTTTCAGGAAGCTCCTGCTCCATCATTGCCAGCGGTCGCAGCATCGGAAACTGGTACCGTGAATTTTCCCAGAACACAGAGTAGATATACGGCAACAACTTGTAGCGCAACTCAATAAATTTCTTCACGATCTTTTCGCACTTCGCGCCAAAAGCCCAGGGCTCACGATTGCCCGTATCCCCTGCGCTGTGTACGCGCATAAAAGGAGAGAACACACCGAACTGAATCCATCGCACATACAATTCTCCATCCGGCTCGCCGGAGAATCCTCCGATATCGCTTCCGGAAAAAGAAATTCCCGACATGCTCAGTCGCTGCACCATCAGCACTGCAAGTCTCAAATGATCCCATGTGGCCTTGTTGTCGCCCGTCCACGTTGATGAGTAACGCTGCACGCCGGAATATCCTGAGCGCGTGATGGTGAATGGTCGCTTGTTCTTCATCAGCTTCTTCAACCCCTCGTAGGTGGCGCGCACCATCTGCATTCCATATACGTTGTGCGCCTTGCGATGCGAACCGCGATAGCCATCATAGTTGTGCCGTACATCAGAAGGAAATGTTCCCTGGCCAAACACGGCCGGCTCATTCATATCATTCCAAACCCCGAGTACACCTTGTTCAACATACTCTTTAAATAATCCACCCCACCACTCTCTCACTTTTGGGTTTGTGAAATCAGGGAACTGGCAACGCCCCGGCCACACCTGACCTTCCATAAAATAATCATCACTGCGGCGGCAGAAATATTTGTTGTCTCTTCCTTCCTTGAACACCCAATAATATTCATCCACTTTTATTCCCGGGTCAATGATTACAATGGTTTTGAAACCCTGCTTATGCAGGTCACCAATCATCTTTTTAGGATTCGGGAAATATTTTTTATCCCAGGTGAAGCAGCGGAAGCCATCCATGTAATCAATGTCGAGATGAATGGCATCACACGGAATTTTTTTAGCGCGAAAAGTTTTTGCGATCTCCTGCACTTTTGCTTCAGGAAAATAACTCCATCGTGATTGCTGAAAACCGAGCGCCCATTTCGGCGGCATCGGATGCGAGCCGGTGAGCTGGCAATATCGCTTCACCACATCCATCATGTGAGGACCATGAATGTAGTAATACTGCAACTCGCCTCCGTCACTCCAGAAACTTACGGTGTCTTGTTTCTCATGAGCGAAATCAAAGAATGCACGAAAGGTGTTGTCGAAAAAAATTCCGTAGCTGATGTTGTGATGAATGCCGATGTAAAAAGGGATGTTTTTATAGAGCGGATCAGATTCGAATTCGTAAGAGTAAGCATCCGTGCTCCACGTTTGCAGGCGCTTGCCGAGCAAATCGAGATGCATGGGCTTATCACCCAAACCGAAGAAGTGCTCTCCCTCCTGGAATTTTTTCGAAGCGTAAACATAGTATCCTCCGTAGAGTGAATTTTCCTCCCAATGCATGGGAGAAGAATCTTCATTCACAATTACCTCATTCAAATCCACAAAGGAGATTTGAAAACTTTTCTTCGCGATTCGGCAGGCAACCATGTTTGTGGCTACAGAAAAATAATGTTCCGTTTCCACGGTCTCAATGCGGGTGATTTGAAGGGGCTTGTCCTCCACAGCATAGCTGAACTCATCAAGAAATTCGCCCTGCGGCGCCATGCGCACGCGGATGATTTCATCACTCACCACCTTCACTTCCACCTTTGAAACTCCGTCAGAAAAGAAATAGCGGTTACCGCTGGGGATCATCTGCTTTACCTCAGCGAGGTATTGCTTGGTAAAGGGGAGAATGGTAATGGGGGGAATATCAGCGATCGGAATTTCGTTGTTCAGGCCCGTAATGTTTTCAGTGATTAGTTCCTCTATCCCTGTTTCTTTCTGCGCGGGAATCTCCCCTTCATTTTTAGAATAATCGTCAGGATGCATATTAACGCTCAAGATTAAAGCATTTTTAAAGTTCATAGGAATACGGGGGCAGATAGTTTTCCCCAATTCTTACGAGAATAAATTCACGGAGAGTGTCAGCCTGTAAAGGTAGATCATTCAAGGGCAGCAATCTTCGTAAAGCAATCACAGCCGCTGATATTCAAAGTGTGGATGCCCTTTTCTCTTGTTGAATTGCAGAGTCAATGAAAAATGTATTTCCTCAGGCGCTTCTGTTGCGGGTCTGCTTCCGCTCATAGCCACACAAAGATCAAATGGCCCCAAATCTTTTCCCTGAGAAAAACATGATTCGAAATTTTTTGAAATGATCTTTTCTTTATCTTGTCACCTCATCAACCATTCTAAAACCATAAATTATGTACAGGAAAACAGTGACTCTAATAATTCTGCTTTCAATTTTTGCTTCATACAATAAATGCTATTCACAACTGCAAATAGGTCGTGCGGACAACGACCACGGGGTCTTAATTATTGAATACGGTGAGATGAAGGTTTACAAAACTTATGATGACTATGCGAACAATAATTTTGTGATTGCAGATGACATAAAGGGGAAGGATTTCAGGAAAGATAAAGTGAAGCTTTTCAAGGTATCAGAATGCTGGGGTTATTCTGTGGAGTACAATTCTTCCACCTACTTGTTTCGCCTTTGTGATGATTGTGGTGCGACCAGGTTGCTGCTGACAAACAAAGGAAGCATCTGTATTTATTTTGATGCTGAGCCTTATTACAATCCAAATAAGAAGCAAATGTTTATCCTGCTATTCGGCGTAACCGAGCCAATGTATTTTTCTGTTGGTGACTCCGGGGCTGTTCAAAAATTCAACAGAAACAATATTAGTGAAGCTGTGAGCGGTGATGGAACCGCAGAGGCGCAAGCTAAAAACCTTAAGAACGTCACTATGAATGGTGAGGATTACATACAGTCGCGATTACATCTTGTACAGGGCTATAACAAGCGCCACCCTAAAGAAAATGATTTTGACTTGTTTTTACCGCCTTCGAAGCATGGCGTAAAAAAGAATTGATTGTTGCGAAGCTCATAACCGCTGATACTGAAATTGAGGATACCCTTTTTCTCCTGTGGAATTATAGAAGTCAATGAAATGCAGTTTCCAATATACGCCTTCCGCATCACGGATCATGTAGTTGATATAGGGCTTAACAGTGTAGGTTCCGCCATTGGCAATATTGACCGCCTTCCAGTTCCAGCCTATGATATCCCGTTTGGAAGAATAGACGAGCGGGAGCGCTTTCTGTAAATCAATATCGGTAAAACTCATAGAGGAATCAACCGCCACAGCAATGTTAGGATTAATGAGCACCCCCGTCACGATGTAAGGTAATGGAGGATGTTCAGTATAAAATACAACGCGGTATCGTGTGAAAAGAATATTCCAGCTTGCTGCATCCGGTTCGATGTCGAGCGTTTGTCCGCCGTTGTCGAAGGTGAAATAAACAAAAGCGTTTCCTGATTTCTTCGTTACGTTATAGTGGGTAAGACCACTGCCATCGAGATTTGAAAATTGCACTTCATATTGGCCGGGGTTCACACTTTGAAAAATAATTTTCTTGAAACGATCACCCGAGAGTTTTGAAGGACCGCGATCAAGAAGATAGACCATACGATCCACCCGCCAATCACCGACTGCAGTAGAGTCAATGTCCCAATTCGGATTGTCAATATTCCACTGTGCTCCAAGTGTATCCGTGATGGCTTCAAAATCCTGGGTGTCAGTGTTCGCAATCTCAGCATCATTGCCACCATTCATCCAAACATGCCAGCCACTTTCAGTGGACTCGAAACATAAATCCCACGCAGCATGCTCGCTGCCCGCTGAATCGGTGGTGTTGAAATCGAAATATACCTGGCGATGATAATCCTCTCCCATCGCCACCTGGAAAATTTTTGCATCCCCCGGTGGCGGCAATTGTACAGGCGTGTCTTCCTTGAAGCAGGAAGACACTGCAAAGACTACTGCAACTACTGCAATTGCCTTCATCACTGATACTATTGAATCACTCACTCTCATATTCTTTCTTCCTGTTTTTTTACTCGTTCACAAAATAACTCCAAATATTTTTTTGATGTGCAATGCATTGGTTACATCTCTGTCATTTTCGACAAACGTTAATTTCCTTCTCAATCCGCTCTATGCTGTCATTCCGACGAAGGAGGAATCTGTTGGAGGATTGTTGCGTAATAGATTCCTCTTTCGTCGGAATGACACCAAGGCAAAGAGAAACCACAATGTTGCTACCTCTCATCATTCTTTAAACAATTTTAACTGCAGTGATACAAAGAAAAATCTTCCAATGGAATACGGCACCATGTCACTGTTTGAGCTGTGAAACGATTCACCGAGAGCATTGCTTTCAAGATTAGTCACATTGAAAATATTCTTCACACCCCCTGTGATTGCGAGGTGATGTTTGCAAAAGTATTTGGTGACGGATGCGTCCATGCTGGTGTATGCCTGGAGAAATGTTTGGTACACATTTCCGTCTGCGTCCACATTGTACCCCGGTGTGCTGCCGGTGCTTTTGAAAAAGATGGCACCCTCAAAGTTCGCTTTCGGAAAAGTAAATGTGAAGTTGTTTTGAAATTCGGGAGTGAGTGAGAATTTTTCAATAGTGAATGTGTCAGCGAGCGTGTTATACAAACCGAGCAGCGAGAATCCGGTGCAGAATGCAACATGCTTCATTCGCAATTCGGCAGAGAATGTGGCGCCCCGCGTTTTGTATTTGTTGAGGTTGATGTACGTGTAATAGTTGGTGGTAGCATCAATGAGTGCGAGTGTAATAATATTCGTTATATCATTGTAGAAGAAGGAAACATCGGCCTTCACATGAACCTCACCGACCTGGTTATTGGCGGTAAATGTGAGATTAAAATTGTCTGACGTTTCTGCCTTCAGTGAATCATTTCCATGAATGTTGTGATTAACATCAACAAATTCAAGGTTGAGTTCTTTCAATGACGGAGAGCGAAATCCTCTGGCATACGAAGCGCGTACTGTGCAGCGATTCAGGAAATCATACTTCAAATTGATCGAGGGCGTGACAGGCGCACCGTAACGTGTGTTATACGCATAGCGCACACCGGGACGGAGGAAGAAATTTTTGAGCACTTCGTATTCCAGGCTTCCAAATGCAGCGTAATCATTGATGTGTTGAATGCCCATAGTTAGGTTTTGCCCTGCTCCGGATTGCAGATTCACATCATAGCCCACCTGGAAATTTATTTTTCTCGAGGGAAGAACACTGCTATATGTCCCGCGCAGTGTCCATTCATCAAACGTTGTGGTGTCCTGACTTCCTTCCCCGGTGGAAAGCTGCTGATCAAGAGTGACAAGATCCTTACGATACGTGTTTTTGACGCGCCGGTAATTATCATACCCATTCGTGAATTGCAATTTCGCATTGTTCTTCAATCTCCATTCGACGAACAAAGCTTGATTTAACCTGCGGGTGAAATAATAATCATCGAAAGCATACGCCTGATATGGAGTGAGAACCGGATTCCCTTTGTTCTGAATTTCTTCATTGAAATATTCCGTCTTTGTCCCCACATTTAAAAATTTTCCGCTGTAGTTGTAATTGAAAGTGCTGAAGTACTGCTGTTTCGGTTTCCATTCCTGGAAACGTGAAGTATCTGCCGTATAAAATCCGTCGAAGAAATATCTGCCACCCGACAGTGAACATGAATGATCACTTCGTTTCCAAAATAAAGTACCGTCACCATTGTATGTGCCAACGCTTTCATAATACAAATGCAGATCAGCTTCAAACGGATAGCTGCTTGATTTCTTAGTGACGATGTTGATCAATCCTCCCAGAGCATCTGTTCCATAACTCACGGACATAGGACCTTCGATGATCTCGATACGTTCAACATTGGCCATGTTGATTTGACTGAGATCAAGGTTTCCGTTCTCTCTGCCAATCATGGGAACCCCATCTACAAGGATTTTTATGTTCTCACCCGACATACCGTCAATCTGCGCGCTGCTTCCAAGAATGTTATCCTGGGATAACCGTGTTGCAAGCTGATTGATGAGCACATCCGAAAGATTCTGCGCTCCCATTTGCTGAATTGTTTTTGTGTCAATCACTTTCACGTTGTACACTGATTTATCACTCGTGTTAATATCATACTGCCCCGTGACAACCACTTCCTGCAAATTCATTTCTGTTTTCTCGATGTGAAATGTGTAGGACTTTCCCGCTTCAATCGTGTCAACAAAATCTTGGTAACCAAAACAGTGAATGAGAAGAGATGACCTGTATGGAAAGTTATTCACGACCTCGCCATGCGCGTTAGTAAAATAAATTTCCTGCTTCTTTGCTGAAGGGGTATCGAGCGGCTTCAGAATAATAATCGCACCACTCACTGCAGTATCATTCCCGGCAGTGAGGATGGTGAGAATTGGTGATTGAGAAAATGCAGGAGCACCCCACAGGCAGAGGAGAAATACTGAAATAATTTTTTTACAATCATTCATAGCCAGTCAATATTCAATTCCCCGCCCCGAAAAAAAATAATGCGGACTATTGCGCCACAGTCACTTTCAAATTAATTTTATGTCCTCCTGCATTTAGCACCAGGTGATACATCCCCTGTGAAAGCGCAGGGAATGAAAGCGTTTCATGATTCAATCCCTGGTATGCCTCAAAAGAAGTTTCCATCACTTCCCTTCCGGAAACATCAAACAACTGAGCGCTTACTTTTGCATTTGCTTTTGCATTGTATACAATAGTGGTTTGCCCGCCTGAAGGATTCGGATATGCGATGGCCTGTGCAAGATTACCGTCCACTTCATTAATACCTGTTCCAAGATTTTCCGTTTTAAAATAAATGGTGCCGGTAGTATCATTAAAGCCGGTGAACTGCAAACTGTAGATGTAATTATCTTTTGCTTTAATGAAGTAGATAAGTGAATCTACAATTGAGTATTGAAAAGTGTACATGTCAAAGCTTTTCCAATCCCAGCCGATAGCAGTGAGATTCGTTGAGAGCATGCTCAAATAATTGGGATAGTAAACAGTGCTCAAATCTACCGGATAAGCTTTGGCAACCGTAACTCCAGAATTGCTAAACACACCTGTGACGGGATATACCCCGGCATACGGAATGTAGGTGAAGTAATGGGTAAAGAGAAGATCCCACGCTGAAGAAGCCGGCTCAAAATCCAGGATGGATGTAGGGTTATCGAGATTTAGATAAACAAAATTTTTAGTGGCGTAACCCGCAGCAGCAATTGTTACATCCACATCAGGACCTCCGGCTGTAACATTGGTAAAGCGAATAAGATACTCGCCATAAGAAGTTTTTTTGCGAATCCAAAATTTGTAAACGTCACCTCCTTTCACCAGCACAAACAATGAATCGCCGAATACTTCGTGAGAGTTAAAATCATAAGTGCCCCACCCGAAATAGAAGTTCGCAAGGTTTTCTCCTGTGTTAAATGCCCCCAGACTCCAACTGGTATCACTGTTATAAAGCTGGGGCCAGCTCGAGTAACCGCTTACGTCGAGCGTTGCATAATCAGAGGAGTCAGCGTTTGGCACTTTGTACACCTCAATGGAATTTTCATCGCTGATGATTGAAGCGTCCATCAGCGTGGTCTGAAATCCGATGTCCCAACCATCAGCGCCATTGAATGCGGCATGTGTTTTTGACTGAGAACTTAATTGATAAAAGGCCTGGTTAACATAGCCGGCGCCAAGCTGAACAGTGTCATTAACAACTTGTGCACGAAGGGAGATTGAAAGAGCGAAGAAGATGAAAATGTGTATTAGTTTTTTCATGGAGAATGATCATTTTGATGACGGTGACAAAGGTAGGTGCGGATGGTGAGCGCATTGAGGGATTGGGTGGTGAGAAAAGACATTTGACAATCTTATGACAGAGAGGAAAAGTAGGCAGTAGGCAATAGGCAATAGGCAAGAAGCAAAATGAGGGATAGCGACATGCTTATTCAGAAACGACAGCGCCGCCTTTATAAAGTTGCTTGCGATATTTCAATGAGGGAGAAGGAATAAACTCGCCCAAGCTAAGCCGGTTCCATTTCTCGTCAACCGCCTGAATTGTTTTTTCATCGGAACAAATAATGTTTGGCCACTCTCTGTCGAAGTTGTCGAACTCTTTCGTTTTTCTGGTGCCATCAAAACCTATGTGAGAAATTTCCGAATCACTTTTTGCGGTGATAATGTAGCTATCTCTTCGAGGATCAAGATTGTTTGACCATCGCCACACCACGTCTTTAATATCATTCGCGTCAACGGTGTGTTCTACGTAAATGATAAACTTGACATGCTTCAATTCCGTTTCGCGAAAAAGTTTCTCATTCAATTCGCGAATGTGATTGGGGCGATTCTTCTCTATGGAAATGAAGACAACGGAAATTCCTTTTTCAAGAAGAGACGTATTGATTCCTTTTATCTCAGGAAATATTTTGCAAATTGCCAACTGCAAATTGCCAACTGCCAACTGATTTCCATCTTCTAACTTCTCACTTCTAACTTCTTCAGCGTATTTCCTGGTCGCGTCAACACACATCTTTCCCCCAAACGCAAACTTGCTGCACGAGTGGTCGAGTACATCCATGGGACCTTGTGAGAAAAAAATATCCTGCTGCGGATCTACGTTCTCTGAAATCGCTTTTGCTACTGCTTCGTAGTTGTGAATGTCAATTTCCTGATCTACCACAATGAGCATTTTATTGAACATCATCTGTCCTGCGCCCCACATTGCATTCGTTACTTTTTGCGCTTGCCCCGGATATTCCTTCCTGATTTTTACAATGGTGAGATTGTGAAATACTCCCTCGATGGGCAGTTCCATGTCAACGATTTCAGGTATCAGCGTCATCTTGATTGGGGCAAGAAAAATTCTCTCAGTTGCTTTCCCCAGCCATGCATCTTCTTGTGGTGGAATGCCGACTATTGTGGAAGGATAAATTGCATTGCGCTTGTGCGTGATGCACGTGATGTGAAACCTCGGATAATAATCAGCAAGTGAATAGTAACCCGTGTGATCGCCGAATGGACCTTCGAGAATGTATTCTTCATCGGGATCAACATATCCTTCAATGATGATGTCAGCATCGGCAGGTACTTCCATCTCATTCGTAATGCACTTGACAAGCTCCACTTTTTTCTTGCGGAGAAACCCGGCGAGCATGTATTCATCCACATTCTCAGGAAGCGGCGCAGTAGCAGCGTACGTATACACCGGATCGCCTCCGAGTGCAACAGATACAGGCATCCGCTTCTTCAACTTTTTATATTCTGAAAAATGTTTTGCAGAAACTTTGTGCTTGTGCCAGTGCATGCCCGTGAGATCGGGCGCGAACACCTGCATGCGATACAAGCCAACATTCCTTATTCCTGTGTTTGGATCTTTTGTATTGATGACAGGAAGCGTAAGAAACGGCCCGCCGTCTTCAGGCCAACAAGTCATCACAGGAAACTTTGTGACATCCGGTTTGTCCATGATCACTTGCTGACATTCACCTCTCCCGCTTTTCACCTTCGGCATATACGATGCGAGCTGATTCAGCTTCGGTAACATCATCAGCTTTTCGAGGATGTTGTCTTTTGGTTTCATGAGTGATTTGAAGAGTGCTTCAATTTCTTTCGAAACATCGTCGAGATCATTTACACCAAGAGCAAGGCAAATTCTTTTCTTCGAACCAAAAGCGTTTATGAGGAGGGGGAATTCTGTTCCGGTATTTTCAAAGAGCAATGCAGGCCCGTTGTTTTTTGAAACGCGATCTACAATCTCAGTTATTTCAAGAATGGGATTGACGAATTCTTTGATGCGAACGAGTTCGCCTTCTTTTTCTAATACATCAACAAACTGTTGCAGGGATTTGAAAGACATGAGGCAAAAGTAGGAACCCCGCAGGAAGTAGTCTATTGTACTCTATTATAAACTTTGTCACAGCCATCACTTGAACTTTCACCGAAAAGCACTTGATCTGCACATACAAGAACTGCTCCTCCGAGCAGGTCGTTACCTTGGCTTAGTTTCAGCTCAAAGTACGTTGAGTCTAACGGAGTTGGTCTCTCAACTGACCAGCTTCCAGAAGCTTCGATTACACCATGATGTTTCAAAACAAAGTTTCCAGATGAATCAAGAGTTGCTTCTACATCCATAGTATCTGTATTCTTGGAGCCAGTCCAGGCACAAAACATCTCATAGAGCTGCCATGTTCCGGTCAATCTTGTTGCCATCTGCAGCGAATCCCATTCTTTGGAGGAATCGCATGAGAAGAAAGCATTGTAATCAATTTGACGAGGCAAATCCTTTTTCTTGCACGATGAAAGCGAAGCAATAGTAAATACGATCATGCAAAAAATCTTTAAGAGAAACATGTTTTTCATAGTTAGCCCGAAACTAATGAAATTTGACTCATGGTTCTCAAAAGCTCTTCTCTTCTCATTATTCTATTATTTCCCCAAATTTCATTCAGCGAAATAATTGACGGACAACTCACAGTTAACGGAGCCGTACGCACTTATCATCTCTTCATCCCCGATCATTCCGACCTCAATAAAAAACTTCCACTCGTCATCATGCTCCACGGAGGTGGAGGAACAGGTGAACAAATGATTCGCTTCACACACTTCAACGATCTTGCTGAACAGGATACCTTCTTAGTAGTATATCCCGATGGCCTCCATCGCGGATGGAATGATCACCGCATCGGAGATAAATTACCTCACGAGCAGGATGATGTGAAATTTATTTCCATGCTCATTGATGAAATAGTCGCGCATCATGCCGCTGATCCGAAAAGAGTTTTTGCAACAGGAATTTCTAATGGTGCCATCTTTAGCTTATTTCTCGCGCAGGAACTTTCAGAAAAAATTCTTGCCATTGCTCCGGTATGCGGAAGCATTCCTGCAAACTATGCAAGCACTTATCATATTAATCAACCCCTTTCAATCTTAATGATCAATGGCACTGATGATCCTTTGGTGAAGTACGAAGGCGGACCGGTTCTTTCAAAGCGAAGTCATCGCGGAGATGTAATCTCAACGGATTCGATGGTTTATCTCTTGACAAAACGGTATCATTGTATGGCCCCGGTTCGAAGGCAGGAATTTGCAGACGTCAATTTAAAAGACCGCTGTCACGCGGAGAAGTATATCTACCCGACGTGCAGCGCAACACAAATCATTTTAATCAAAATAATTGGCGGAGGTCACACCTGGCCGGGCGGTTTTCAGTACCTGCCGAAAAGAGTTGTAGGGAATGTCTGTAAAGATTTTAATGCTGCAAGTGAGATCTGGAATTTTTTTAAATCTCTTCCCGTCCGGGAATAAAAAAAACTCCGGTGACATGGAGAGCGCCGCCGGAGCTTTCTGTACAAAAAATTAAAACTTCAATCCCACTGTTGCCAAAAAGTTATTCGTGGTTTTATCCAACGACACTCCCGGCACAGGTTGTTGATTTACCAGGGTATAAGGCTGGTAAAATTCTTTTGCCGTCGTTCGCACGTACGCCACATCAAAGAAGGCATGTTGCCCGCGAATTCCAACTCCGCCGCTGAAGGACATCCTGCTATAATCATTGTCACCCGTTGCAATACCTGATTGAAATGGAGAACCATAATATGCAACACCTCCGCGCAGACGAAACATATCGTAAGCGAATTCTGCCCCCACCCTGACATTTGATGCAAGCTTGTATTTGAGATTAATCGTTTGATTGAGCGAACTCTCGATTGCCTTTTCATCAATGGATACATTTCTTTTAAAGTGATAACTCATCGAACTATAATCTGCCAGCTCATAATCGAGTGAAATGAAACCATACTTTTTATAGTATGCTGCAACACTTCCTACTGCTCTCCACGGCGTTACCAAATCATAGTTGTAAGAACCCTGCGGCGAAGGATAACTTATTCCTCCCACTGAATTCAAATTGGAGTTAATAGTGGCACTGTAATCATCATGCATCCAATAATAGGTCGGCGTATGAAGAGCTGCGCCAACCCTGATTACATCATTGAAAATGTAAGTGGCTCCAAACTTTGCGTTGAACCCCGTCCCGTTTGTCGAGAGAAAATTAATAAGTGTAAAATCGTTGAAGTCGCTGTGCACATTGTTCGCATCTGTTTCCCGCCAATTAATGGTAGAGTTGTAATGAATGGAAGGCATGCCCAAAGACATTCCAAGCAGCAAATGATCATCATAGTTTGATCCAATTGAAAAAAGAAATTCTGAAGTGGATCCATTCTGACTGATGCTGCCATCTTGCTGAACATTACCTCCTTCAATCGCGGTGTTGTAAAAACTTGTATCGCTCACATCGGGGTTTAGAAGGTAAGCCTGGTAAAACAGTCCTGCACCAAACGGGTATGTGGAAGTAATTTGAGAAGGTGCAACACCTCCTCCTTGATTTGCCTGCTCTGCATAGTAATCAACCAGCGAGTTGGAATTGTTATAGCCGCTGAAATAAGCTGAGCTGTTATAATCATTCAGGCGATTAATGCCAAAACCAAAATTGAGTCGCTTCCATTTGTTATTCGGATCTGATTTGGTTAGATCAGAAGAAATGACAAGCCCCATGCTTCCGAGATTAAACTTGTAAGCATCACCCGTTGAAACATTACTGATATAATTCGATTGCACGTGAATACCTGTGACTGCAGGACTCAAGCTGAATTCAGAATTCCTGTACAACCCAATGCCTGCAGGGTTTTCACTGAGAGATCCGAAGTCACCACCCAATGCACCAAATGCGCCGCTAAGTCCCATGAAGCGCGCCGTGCCGCCAAATGAAAGTTGAGAGTACCGCAATGCATCTTCATCAGATTGTGCTTGTAAGAGGAAGGGAACCAATAAGAGCACACTAAGTGCTTTCATGAACGTTTTCATGTTGCAAGTTTTTTCTTTATTGAATTGGATTAATGCCGTGGATGTCCGCTGTTGCTGCCTCCGCTTTGGCGACTGCCCGATTGAGAACTCTGCCGTGATCCGCCATTAGAAGATGATCTCTGCTGAGGCGCTGACTGCCTTACTTCCTGGCGTGACGGGCTTTGAGCTTTTTGATTGCTTTGAGTTGTACGCTGCTGAGAAGCATTCGATTTGCCCGGAGAATAATTTCTGTTTTCAGCGTAAAAATTATTTTTCTGTTCCTGAGACTTCTGCTGTGCATTCCACCGTGACTGCTGATTCGCAGCATAGTTGGTCTGCTGCTGCTGAGCATTTCTTGCTTGCTGCTGATTCGAAGAATAATTTGGTTGTTGTTGTGAGCGCTGATTATTCTTTGCCTGGCCGCCGGAATTTTGTGATGGATTCTGCGGATGACTGTTGCTTGAATAGTAGTGGGACTGACCATTCATTCCCTGGGTAAAATTGGTTTGATGCGGGCGTCCATTATTATTATTGTTGTTCTGCTGCCTTGGCGTGGAATTATTATTATTTGGTGCAGGAGTCCGGTCAGGAGCAGGAGCAGATGCAGGGGCTGTGTGTTCTTGAGAACCTGAGTTACGATTTATATTTGAGTTATTGCTACGCTGCACACCACTATTTGAATTATTGTCGTCTGAAGAATGAACATTCTTTCCTGACGAGTTTGCATTGCTCTTGTGAATCGGCTGCAGGCCCGGGTTGCCTTGACCTTCATTAACTCCCGGATCGGAAGGTGAACTTCCGCCTTCATCGCCGGTTTTAAAATGCCTACCGCCTACATCACTTGAGGTGTTACTTCCTGAACCACCATGCGGACCATAGTAGGAATTATTGTTGGAATTATCATTATATCCACCATTACCCCATCCATTTCCATAATAGTTATCTCCATAGCCATTCCAATAACCACCACCATAAGGATTATAGCCGTAAGGTGAGCCCCATGCATAATATGGATTATAGTATCCCGGATAATACCATGAAGAATACCAGGGATTGTACCAGGGATTATACCAGGGAGAATAGAACGGATAAAAGCTATTACCAAAACCAAAATTGAATCCGAATGAAATGCTCAGGCCGGGCGAATAATAAAAGGGATCATAATAACCGAAGCCTGTGTAGAACGGACTGAAGTAGCTAAAGCCGGCATACGGACTATACCAATGGTTCAATTGCGAAGTGTACCAGCCACCGTCATTGTCGTAGTAGTTGTTCGTAATGTAAGTTGTCCCGTTTCCATCCTCGTATTGATCAGAAGTAGAATAATCAGGGTTAGAATTTTTCTGATCATAATTTGAACCTCCGCCCTGATCAGAATATCCGGATGAAGATTGATTGTTTTGATATGATTGATCAGGAGCAGGAGATGTTGGTTGCGCCGGTTCAGTTTTACTGATATAAACATCATCTGAAGTGCCTGAAGAAACTTGTTTCGTGGATGAACACGAAGCAAACACGATCATAATGCCTGCGGCCGCTATAAGAAGATTCGTTTTCATGATAGTGCGTGATTTCATTTAAGACTGAAAATTGGTTCTAAAGTTTAACGAATGAAAATCTTTTTTTGGAATTCAAGTAACTTTCGCCTCCTTAGTTTCCAAACCTATGCCAAAACTACAGTATGAGTAACCAAACTCCAAATAAAGAAATCACCAATAAGGCAATTTCTCCTCGTAAAGATGACTATTCGCAGTGGTATAATGATTTAGTTATTAAAGGTGGCTTAGCTGACTATTCTGCCGTGCGCGGTTGTATGGTAATCAAGCCATACGGTTATGCCATTTGGGAGAACATGCAACGGACGCTTGACAAAATGTTCAAAGACACCGGTCATGTAAACGCATACTTTCCCCTATTTGTTCCGAGAAGTTTTTTAGAGAAGGAAGAAGGACATGCAGAAGGATTTGCAAAAGAGTGTGCTGTTGTCACTCACTATCGGTTGAAAGCAAATCCGGAGAAGAAAGGAACGCTGATGGTTGATCCTGAATCGAAGTTGGAAGAAGAATTAATTATTCGCCCAACGAGCGAAGCAATCATCTGGAATTCTTACAAAAGCTGGATTCGCTCCTATCGCGATCTTCCGCTCTTGATCAATCAGTGGGCAAATGTGGTAAGATGGGAAATGCGCACACGATTATTTCTGCGTACTACAGAATTTCTCTGGCAGGAAGGGCATACGGCGCATGCTACGAGTGATGAAGCCATGAATGAAGCCCGCAGGATGCTCGAAGTGTATGCGACATTTGCTGAAGAATGGATGGCTCTTCCGGTGATTAAAGGCGTTAAGACGGCGAATGAAAGATTTGCCGGTGCAATAGAAACATTTTGCATTGAAGCATTGGTACAGGATGGAAAAGCAATTCAGGCAGGCACCTCACATTTCCTCGGACAAAATTTTGCGAAGGCATTTGATGTCACGTTTGCCAACAAGGCAAATCAAATTGATCATGTGTGGGCAACATCATGGGGAGTTTCCACGAGGTTGATCGGCACGCTCATCATGGCACACAGCGATGACAATGGTTTAGTACTTCCTCCGAAACTTGCGCCCATTCAAGTGGTGATCGTTCCTATTGCAAGAAATGAAGAGCAGTTGAAAGCGATTGATGAAAAAGTTTTGCCGATTAAAAAAGATCTGGAAGCAAAAGGAATTTCTGTAAAGTATGACAACGATGACAAGCAAAAACCCGGATGGAAATTCGCCGAGTATGAATTGAAAGGTGTTCCCATCCGCATCGCCATCGGTCCGCGCGATCTGGAAAATAATTCTGTAGAAGTGGCACGAAGAGATTTGCTTTCGAAGCAGGTGATTTCGATGGATGGATTGAGTGATGCAGTAGTGAAGTTGCTTGATGAAATTCAAATTTCCATCTACAATAAATCTCTTGCTTTCCGCCAGGCAAACATTACGCGTGTTGATTCATTCGATGAGTTTAAGAAAGTACTCGACTCAACCGGCGGATTTATTTCAGCGCATTGGGATGGAACTTCTGAAACAGAAAATAAAATCAAGGAAGAAACGAAGGCGACGATTCGTTGCATTCCTTTGAACAATCCTCATGAAGAAGGCAAGTGTGTTCTCACTGGTAGACCTTCGAAGGAGAGGGTGTTGTTTGCGAGGGCGTATTGAATGCACTTTTGAAACATTATGAAACGAGTGGCTATTTTTCTTTTGATTCTTGAATTCTCTTTAGCTAATTCATGCACATCGGATAAAGAACAAAGAATTTCTACAGCCTTTAAAGTGGTTGAATTATTGAATGAGCAGAAGGCAGAAAAATTACATGACATGATTCTGCTTGATGCCGACAAAATTGGATTAGATACTTTTAGAATTAGGCACGATTGTAAGGCTTTTCGATTTTTTACTGACAAATATGGATTTCCTGATTCTTCCAAATGGAAATACATTGAGAACCCAAATGATTGGGTTGAGCCATACAAAGTTGAATTCCCAATATTTGACGGAAACGATACTGTGGGAAATTGGAATCTTCGAAAAGTTAGTTTAGAAGTCAATTTTGGCCCGAAGAAATTCAACAGAGTAAGTAAGATTGCCGACTATCATCTTGTTCTTGACTTCGACGTTGACTGGAAATCCACTAAAGAACCACCTCAGTATTAACCAAGTATTAGAAGCTATTGCTTGAAATTTCTTATTCCCCATAAATTGCTCAAGAACAAAAATTCAGTCCATTTATCTCTTCTCTTCCGGCACCAAAATATTCAACTGCCCTTGTAAAATCTTCGCCTTAATAGAATCCACTTTTCCCATATACTCCCCGTCAATCTGAAAATCCATTCTGCGTGAAGTTTCAATCGTCACTGACTTCGCAGAAATCACTTCAACTTTCTTTGGGTCGAATCGCTGCACCTTAAGAAACATTTTCAATATTTCCACGAGAGCCAGCTTGCGAACGATCACCACTTCAAACCATCCATCGAATAAGTTGCCTTCGGGGTTGATGGTTGCGCCGGTTCCGTATTTACTGGCATTGGCGATTGCGACCATTAAAGCAAAGCGACTGACTTCTTCATCACGCGACTCAACAGTTACTTTCATACGATGTTTGCGAAGGAGCACTTTCAAAACAACACGCGCATAGCCGAGCATTCCCCTCAGGGAGCTTGCTTCAAAATATTTTATCAACTGGGCATTCATTCCAATATCGCTAAGGTGCAGACAAATTTCTTTGTCGTTGATGAGAATGACATCGGCAGATTTTTTTATCCCATTCATCACTACATCCAATGCCTCATTCACATCAAGAGGAATGTTGAGCTCACGAGCCATACCGTTGGCTGATCCGGCCGGTATTATTCCCATTGCGATGTCAGTTTTGAGAACTTGTTTTGCAACCGAGGTTACAGTGCCATCACCGCCTACGGCCACAATTCTTTCCGGCTTCGTTTTGTCAAGAATTGATTTCAGCGATTCAATCTTATCATTGCCATCGAGCAAAAAGAAATCAATGGAATGCGGCAGCGCCTGAAAATATTCACTGATCAAAGTTTTAAAATCAGTTTTTGTTTTTGCCCCTGACTTCGGATTTATGACAAATAATATCTTTAATGACTCCGGTGAACTCATGTTCATTTTTAATTAACAGAAAGTGGTTTCGAATTCAGATAATAAAAAGATAGACAAAAAACCTGAACGTTCATTCAATACCCTTTTCAAAAAAGCAATTTTGAATTGGTTGCAACTTACCAACGAACCGGTTGTTAAAGTTTACCATGGCTATGGCGATGTAACGCAATTGGTGGTTTATGGTCATGTTTTGAAATTGAGCCCGCTGCCCCGAAAGAAATATACCAGCAATTGGCTTACCAATACTTTTTCTTTATTGCGTCTGTTCATGGTTCGTCCTTATGCAAATGCAAAAGTGCGGATGCGGTGGAACAATCAAACGCTCGAAACACAATCAGCAGCCGATGGCTTCTTTCACTTTGAATGGAAGCCGGAACAAACATTATCAACGGGTTGGCATCCTGTGTTTGTCAATTATGTCCACCCGCTGAATGACGAAATAATTTTAGCAACAGGTGAAGGATCAATATTCATCCCGCACATTTGTCAATATGCCTGCATCTCAGATATTGATGATACTTTTTTGATCTCCCACTCCACCAATTTTCGCAAGCGGCTTTTTGTATTGCTGACTGAAAACGCACAGAGCCGAAAACCTTTTGAAGGTGTTGTCAGGCATTATCAATTATTGTCGAAGGCAGGTGCCGGGGGAGAAGAACTTAATCCGTTTTTTTATGTCTCCAGCAGCGAATGGAATTTGTACGATTACATAAAAGAGTTTTCACGAAAGAATGAACTGCCTGAAGGCATTTACCTGCTGAATGAATTAAAACGGTTGAGCCAGGTTTTGAAATCAGGGCAGGGAAAACATGCGACAAAGTTTTTCCGTATTGCGCGCATTATAGAAACTTTTCCGCTTCAGAAATATATTTTACTCGGCGATGATTCACAGGAAGATCCCGCTATTTATGCTTCCGTGGTGGAACATTTTCCTCAAAAAATTTATGCTGTCTATTTAAGACGGGTGAACTTTTCAAATGAACCTGCAGTGAGAGAACTCATCAGCCGCATTCAGGATGCCGGAGTTGCCTGCTGTTATTTCAAGCATAGTTCTGAAGCTGTTGAACATTCGCAGAAGATTGGATTGATTAGTCCTTAAAGGACATCATTCCCGTTGATGCCACATATTGTGATGTCAAAGTCTCTGTTTTGAATACCACAATTTGTGATATCAAAATTTATCTTTGTTATTGACGCGCAGAAGAATTTGAGCTGCCACATTGTATCCCGAAAATGAGGTATCGCAAATTGCGATACCATAGATTTACTCACTTCAAAACTTTTTGAAACCATGAACAAGTCTCTTGCAATTTCTTACGAAATGGTGATCAATAAAATCTATTTCATAAGAGGGAAGAAAGTAATGCTTGATCGCGATCTCGCAGAGTTGTACGGGGTGAAAACAATTCGGCTGAGAGAACAAGTGAAACGCAACATCGAACGTTTTCCCCGAAACTTTATGTTTCAACTTACTGAAAAGGAAGTCAACCTCCTGGTATCGCAAAATGCGATACCATCAAAACAACATCTGGGTGGCTACCTGCCTTATGCATTTACAGAGCATGGATTATTGATGCTCGCCAATGTTCTGAGGAGTAAGAAAGCGATTGAGGTTAGCATTCGCATCATCGAAGTTTTTGTGAAGGTGCGTGAGACGATGATGTTGAAGAAAGATGTTCTGCTGAAATTGGAAAAACTTGAAAGAGGAGTTTCAGAAAACAAGAAAGACATCAAAGTCATTTTTACTTATCTCGAGGAACTTCTAAATCCTCCGCTGCCGCCACGAAAACAAATTGGGTATAAAAGAAGCGAGGAAGAAAAGTAGCTCTCTAAGAAGCTGTTTAAAAATAAATACGAGCTACACCTGAGCCCTGCGCAACACTTCGACAAGCTCAGTGTGACAACCCAGCACTGTGATGCTGAGCCTGTCGAAGCATTGGGTTAGCAAATCTTTTCTGCCAATTTTAAGCAGCTTCTAACATCTCAGAAAGACTTGCTCACGAGGAAACCTCTCATGAAATCTTTTTATTCAACTACTATTTTTTCCGCGTAAAATCCATCAGCACAATTTAATTGGCAGAAATAAATTCCCGGCGCGAGTTGGTTTTTCGAAACATCAATTGAATGTTCCCCGGCTTCATCTTCACTTTGAAATTCATTCAGGATTCTTCCCTGTAAATCGGTAATGGTAATAGTGACGTTCCCCGCATGAGCAGTGTGATAAGTTATGGCGGCACGATCAAAAAATGGATTCGGGAAAACTTCTGCAGAAAAATTGTTTGATGAAATTTCCTGCTCACCACTGGGTTCGGTGAATTGCACACCATCCAACCATAAATCAAAACCTACATCATACGTGTCACTCCAGACTTCGACATAGTTGATTTCGCTTAATGAAACGGTACCGATGGTTTGTTTAGTCCACCCCCCTCCGCCACTTAATGGTATCGAGTAATTCTTCCATTGATTCAATGACTGATTGAGGGCGCTTCCGCTTGAGTTGTATCGGAAATAACCACCGGAAGAATTTCCGATACGAACATGAAAAAACTGAAAGTCGTATTGGCTCGGGTTAATGGAATAAATCCAGAAATTAAGATGAGTAAACCCACTTACATCCCACTGTACAATCTTCTCACTATCAGGGCGGTAGTTCATATCAACGTACCAACCTGTGCCGGTGCTCAGATGCGCAGAAGCTGCACCATCATGCTTCAGTAAAGAATCCCAGGTAATCGTTAGCGGCTGAGTGATGCCAAGCCAACCACAGCCTTCAGGATATGGGTACCAAACTGAAGGCGGTTCGGCTAAATCGCTTGGCAATGAAGTTTGATATACCGGAGTGATGTAACAGTCATAAGGGGTGATGTCAACCTCACCGCTGCCGCCATTGTCATTGTAATCATAAATCTTGTTGCCGATGAAAGGACCATCGCAATAGATGAATGTGTTGCTGTCGGCATCAATGAAATCGGAAGCGTTGTTTTGAATGTCATAGATTGTGCTGGCATCAAAATAACTTCCCGCCACGCGCTCATTCGAAGCATCGCCGGCAAAATAGATCGCCGAATAATTTTTCAGGAAAGAATCATTCACCATCGTCATGTTCTCTGTTGCCGAATCACTAATAGCAAGCATGTTTCCTGAAAAAGTGTTGGAAGAAATGTTGTAATCGTGTGATGACCAGTTCTCATAGCCCGGAGCAATACTTCCCTCCCACAATTGCACACCAAAGGGATTCGCGTGAAAGTTGTTGTGCGTGATTACGTTGTTGAATCCGCGCTCGATAGAAATTCCCGAGTATTGATTGTAATTAATTTCATTGCTGTCAATGATGGAATTGTAAGAGTAGCCAAGCCAAAAACCGTATTGACTTGAATCACAGAGATTGTGTTTGAAAGTATTTCCGTCAGCAAAAGTTGCTTCCACTGCATTGTGAGGCGAGCCGCTGCATTGGTTGTAAGCGAAATAATTATTGCTTGCTGGAGTTGAATGCTGATACTCCCCGAGAAAAACTCCGTCGCCCGAATAAGAAAGATCATTTCGCTCCACCTTATTTTCCTTCGAAACAATCAGCAGCAATGCCGCGCAGTCACTCGGATCGGTAAACGGGCGATTGATGTGATGCGCAATGTTATCGTGAATATGGCTGCTGTCAGTCCAGTACATTCGAATGCCGTAGGATGTGTTCCAGGCAAAATCATTGCTGTCAATTTCAATATGGGCAGAATTATACAATGCCACTCCATCGTTCTGAAGTTTCATGGTGCAGTTATGAACACGAACACTGTCGCAATTGTAAAACATGGCGCCACCTCCGAGTGCACCGGTATAACCGCTCCAAACATCAATCCATCCACCGGAATCTACTTTATTGAACGAGAAGTTACAATTGTCGATCTCGATGTTTTGAGAGTTGGTGCAATAAACGCCATAGTAAAGGCCCTTACCGGCTGAAAAATTTTTGATGATGATATTCGATGAGTGGTCAATCTTAATCAGGTAGCCGTAAAAATTTTGTCCGTCCTCGTACACACTGTCGCCGTCAATAATAATGTTGCTCGCATTGTTGATTTGAATCAAGCCATCGTTGCCGGCATCCTGAAGGTAGTAATTGTCTCCAAGAATTTTGATGCTTGAATTGCTTCCAACACTCATATTATCGGTAAGCGGCAAGTAGGTCTGAGCTTCGATGGTGAAAAGTGAAAGTGAAAGTGAAAGGGTGAGGAAAAGTTTTTTCATAGGTAGAAATTTTGGAGTCAAAAAATTTCTGTTCGCTTTTCAAAACTAAGAAATCACTTCTGATGAATAACAAGAAAAAATCCCCGCACCAAATTGATGCAGGGATTTTCTTATCGGGAATCCCGATGTAATCGGGAGAACTCGCGTTACGTGAATCGAGAATCGCGGACTTTTATTACTGCACACTCTCCATATAAGCAGCCAATCCTGCGGCATGCGGTGGCAAGCCATCAATGTGTCCTATTAAGGTCAATGTGCCATCAGCATTTGTTGAATATTCCGTGATGGAATGTGACAGACTATTGATATTGTAGAGGTAAGCCTGGTCATCACCACTCAACACAACATCCGTTGGTTCTTTGTCGGTAACACAAGCCACTGCGTGAGTCAATTCAATCAGTCCCCCATCATCCAATGTGTAAGATGAAATGGTGTTGCTTCCGGTATTGGTAATATACACATAGTTATTAGTGGCAATCACCAGTCGGCCCGACCCTGTTTGACTATTGGTCTTCGGTCCATCAACGTGAGGGTTTCCACACTTATCATAATACGAGGTAACGGAAGATCCTCCCGCAACTTCTGATGCTGCGTTAGAAACCACTAATGCCGTAGATCCGAGAAATTGAAACCCAAAAGGTGTTTGGCCATGTGAGGGATATGATGAGCCCACAGCAGCAACCCCATTCTTCACTTGGAATACTGTGATGTTGTTGGTCGTTTTTTCAGTTACTGCAAGTTCTAAACCATCGGGCTTAAACATGATTTCCGCAGGTGCGGCGTTAGCAGCACTTAACGATTGAGCCGAGCCAGGTATTGGAGTTAAAGTCCCGTTACTTTTAATTGCGAAGCCCGTGATGTTAGCGGTAGCTGAGTTCACTACGTACAAGAAGTTGCCATGCTCTGTGACACTAACGGGCATTAATCCACCAGAAGATACTATGCATTTAAGATAAAGAGAGCCTTGATCGTCCAGTTCGAATGATGATATGCTATTACTGCCGGCATTTACTGCAAACAAGCGGGAATGGTCAGCATTAAGAATAACTGATCCCTCACTTCCCAAATCATTTCCTGTTCCGGTACCTCCGGTTTCAACGGAGGTGTAATATTCAAGTGAACCGTCTTTGTGTTGTTTATAGATGATAATGGTGTTGCCCTTTGATTCGTTGCTCTCAAGATAGACGAATCCCGCATCCTCAGTTTTAGAGGTATTAGCTTGATCCGTGGATAAAGTGAGACTTTCTTTTGAGCACGACGATAAAATAACCATAATAGCCATAATCGGTGCAAATAAGCGGTTGTGTTGTTTCATACAGTATCCTGTATATATGGATACTGCACTCATACGAAGAGAATACCATAAAGTTTAGCTCTACCCCTATTTGTTTTCTAATCAAAAATCCGCAAGAATTTTTCAATGAGACATGTGAACACCCTTAGCGGTTTTTCCAGATGTGGAAGTTCAGACTCATGGTTCAGGAGATAATGACTTACCGAATGATGCAATCACACCAACTTCTCTATCTTTCGAGCAACTCTGGTCGCAGAGCCTAACGGAAAATCCGAAACTTAGTCCCGATTGATCGGGACGATCTTATGAATTCCTTTGAAAAATAATTTAGCATTCATAATCGAAAATGATAAAGCCCAAACTCCGCTTCTTCGATCTCGCCATGATCATCGTGAGCATGGTGATCGGCATCGGTATCTTCCGAAATGTGAAAGGAGTTGCAGAAAGCGCGGGAAGCGAGTCCATTTTTTTTCTCGCATGGATTGTTGGCGGTCTCGTGTGCATTTGTGGCGCGCTCATATTCGCTGAGATTGGCGCTCGGTTTCCGGTGGCCGGAGCGTATTACAAAATGTTCTCGCTATGCTATCATCCCATTCTTGCTTTCATGCTCATTTGGGTTTACCTGATACTCAATGCAGGAAGCACGGCTGCTGTTGCGCTCATCGCAGCACAATACATCAGGCCGGTGATTCTGCCTGCATCCATGCAAAATATTAACGGTGATCATCTCATGTTCTTTATTATCATCACTGCTCTCTTTACCCTTAACTTCTTCGGCATTCGCACCGGCGCTACCACACAAAATATTTTAAGCCTGGTAAAGATTGCCCTCATGCTTGCTTTTATTTCGACCATATTTTTTCTGCCCGGTGTTCAAAGCCATCAAACTAATGATGCCGCAAATCATTCATCGAATAACTTTTTTCTTGCACTCGGTGCAAGCCTGATTGGAATATTTTTTACCTATGGCGGCTACCAAAACACGGCAAACCTCGGCGGAGATGTGCAGCAACCGCAGAAAAATATTCCGCGTGCCGTATTCACAGCCATCATCATCGTCATGGTGCTTTACCTTGCCATTAACGTGGTGTATGTGAGAGTACTGGGTTTCGACACCATTCGCCAATCCGAGTTGATTGCTGCTGATCTTGCCCGGAAATTATTCGGGGCCAAGGGAGTTGCGTTTGCATCTGTTGCCATTTTTATTTCTGCGCTTGGTTTTATTAATACAGAGCTGCTTTACAATCCGCGCGTGATGTATGCGATGGCGCAGGAAGGAATTCTGCCGCGCATTTTCATGAATGTTCACAACAGAAAACAAGTGCAGGAATTTGCGCTCTTCTTTTGCACGGCCCTGATCGTGGTGATGTTCCTGCTGCTGCAAACTTTCGAGAACCTGCTTAACTATGTGATGTTTAATGACACACTTTCATTTGCCTTCGCCGCTTTCTGCATTTTTATTTTGAGGAAGAAAAAAGTGGGTGATGAAATTCCGGGGTTCAGAATCAAATGGTATCCGTTCATTCCCGTCATTTTCATTTTGATGCAGCTAGTTGTGACGGTAAACGTTGCTTACAAGGATCCGAAAAATTCTTTCATCGCTGTGTGCGTGATGGCGGTCGGATTGCCGTTTTATTTTTTATTAAAGAAAATGAATAAGAAGAATACAGTTTCGGATTCCAACAGTTGAAATAATTACTTCCAACCAAATCTGTGAACTTCGCGACAGAAAAAATAATTCATGAGCCTTTCAGAAATCATCAACGAATTGGGTGAAGACCGTGAAGATTATTTCAACGCCATGGCTCCCCCGATTATTCAAACAAGCAACTTCGCTTTCAAAGAAGTTTCAAAACTGCGTGAAGCAATCGCTGATGAATTTCAAGCCAATCTTTATTCGCGCGGAAATAATCCTACCGTTTCCATCCTCAGAAAAAAATTAGCGGCACTCGATGGAGCGGAAGATGCACTTGTTTTATCGAGCGGAGTAGCCGCAATTTTTCTCGCAGTGTTTGCTAATGTGAAACAAGGTGATCATATCATTTGTGTTTCCAAACCCTATTCATGGACAGATCGCCTGCTGAACAATTTACTTCCGCGTTTCGGAGTAACAGCAACGATGATTGACGGAACGCGAATAGAAAATTTTGAGGCTTCCCTCCTCCCAAACACAAAAATTATTTTTCTCGAGTCACCTAACACTTTCACTTTTGAGCTGCAGGATCTTGAAGCAGTTTCCAAGCTCGCTAAATCAAAAGGCATCCTGACCATGATTGATAACAGCTACTGTTCGCCGCTGTATCAAAAGCCGCTTGATTTTGGAATTGACATCACCCTTCAGACCGCAACGAAATATCTCGGCGGACACAGCGACGTAGTCGCGGGAGTGATTTGCGGATCGCAACAAATGATCGGAAAAATTTTTCGAAGCGAAATGCTTACTGTTGGTTCCGGAATCTCTCCGTTCAATGCCTGGTTGCTGCTGAGAAGCTTGCGCACACTGGAAGTTCGGCTGGAGCGGATTGCTCAAAGCACAGAGCGCATCGCAGAATATGTGGAGGCGCATCGGAAAGTGGAGAAGCTCTACTATCCTTTCTCAAAAAATTCATCTCAATATGATCTGGCGAAAAAGCAAATGAAAAAATCGCCGGGGCTTTGTACTGCACTGTTGAAAGCTTCATCGATTGATGAGATCGAACGCTTCTGTAATTCACTGCAGCATTTTCTCATGGCAGTCTCCTGGGGAGGGCATGAGTCGCTTGTGTTTCCTTCCTGTGCAGCAATTTCCAAAGAAGAATTTGATGCAGAGAATATCAATCATCGCTTGGTCCGCTTCTATATTGGGCTGGAGGATGCAGATTATTTGATTCGTGATATTGAGCAAGCGTTTGAAATGATATAGAGGAGAGTGAAAGCACTATTTCTTTTCTCCCTGATAAAGCGACTGCGAGTCGAACAATCCATTCTTTCCTTCTTTCGCCAATGCATATTGAAATTCCGGCTGGATTGCGAATGCACCCGTATCCCCGTTCTTATTCATTGCAATAAATCCCACTTGTATCTCCGAAAAATTTTTCTCACGGAATGTGATGCGCTTCACCGCTTCAATGCAAGCTTGTTGCGGAGTGTAATTTTGCCGCATCAGTTCTACGATCAAATGCGTGCCGCAGATCTTCATCACTGCTTCACCCAGGCCGGTGGCAGCAGCCGCGCCAAAAAGCGGATCAACATACAATCCGGCTCCGATAATCGGAGAGTCCCCTACCCTGCCATGCATCTTGAACGCAAGTCCGCTCGTGGTGCAGGCACCTGCAAGCTTTCCTTCGGCAGTGCGGAGAATCAACCCGATGGTGTCGTGATTCTTGGGACCCACCTTTGGTTTGTATCCTGATGTTTGCAGCCACTCCGTGTATCCCTGCTTTGCTTTGTCGGTCAAACCCCTTTGCAGTTGAAAACCATTTTCCAAAGCAAACTGCTGCGCCCCATCACCGCTTAACATTACATGAGGAGTCTTTTGCATCACCATTTTTGCGACGGATATCGGGTGCTCAATGCCTTCGAGAAAACTCACCGAGCCTGCATTTCCATCTTCATCCATAATGCAAGCATCAAGTGTAACATGTCCGTCACGATCAGGATACCCGCCCAAACCAACAGAAGTATTCGAGCGATCTGATTCCACCACCATCACCCCTTGTTCTGCAGCATCTACTGCCTTTCCACCGTTGCTTAAAACATCAAGTGCTTTTTGATTTGCCTGAACTCCGAAGGCCCAGGTTGAGAGAACGATAATGCCGGTGGTAACAGGAGCTTCATTTTTTTCTTTTACTTCTGCAGTTGACCACTTACTGGTGAGCCACGTGGCAGCAGCGGCGAGTGAAGTGCTTCTTAAGAATTTTCTTCGTGACTGCATGATGGGATAGTTAGAGGACAAATATACTTTGAGTTTTGTCCGCTTTGGTGGAGTAAATGGCGCCGGGAATTTCAATTGAGCGGAAACTCTGCAAGCTGGTACTTATTTCCAATGGTATAGAGAAATAACGTGTCGTTGTTTAACAATGCCGAGCTCAGGGGAAGTAACCTGCGGCCTTGTTCCTTGTACGATTGGAATAGAATTTCTTTCGACCATTTTCCATCAGGTGCAATGGTTACCAATGTGGCAGATGCTTCGTTAGTAGAAGAGACCTTGAAAGATTTCTTATTCAACTCACCTCCGTCAACGACGGCGTTGTTCAAAGGGCTATCATTGTAAAACAGGTAAAGCTTGTTGTCTTTTGTCGTGCAAAAGAAGTCGTGAAAGTTTGCTTCATCGTCACCGCTGGTACAATAAAATTTCGGAACATCTCCAATCCATGAGACCGAAAATTCTTTCGTGAGTTTTACTACAATAAAACTTCCTGACGTAAACGTGGGTGGAGTGTAAGTTCCCGAATGCTGTTGAGTAGTTCCGGTGGACGAAAAAGATGTGTATCCGGGAGTACTTTGCATATTTGTTGAATTCCAATAGCTCGCTATTATATAAACGCTTTGCTCTTCTCCAAAGCAAATCTTCTCCAAATAAAAATTTTTCAAAGCATCCTCTTTTTTGTTCTTCATTTCTTTAGGGAAAGTTCCGATAAACGCGGCAGTGAATGCCTGGTGCTTTGATTGCAAAATCTTTTTTGATTTCAAATCAATTTGGAGGCAATAGAATCCGGTAACCTCGTCGGGATCATCATCAGAATAAAGACCAGCAGCATAAACAACTCCATCCTGAGGATTGCTCACTGCGGCACCAAAATGCATTCCCTGTTTAGGAATTTCATAAGTATAAACCGCTTCGCCGCCTTGCATAAATGCAAAAATGGTTTCCTTCCCGGATTGCTCTCTTGGGGAGGGATTTTCTGTTAGCTGTAGTTTTAACGCTGGTGAAATTTCGTTTGAAGGATTCACATCCGCTTGCAAATAGAGGTTGCCGGTATTATCGAGTAAAAACCCTTCAGCGTAAATATCTTTTTGTGCAAGTCTCAGGTTGAGCATCTTCTCCCAGATTAATTTCATATCAGTATCAAATACGAACGCATGATACTCTTCATTTTTAGTGTCCTTTTCTTTTGATTTCAGAACAGCGCAAACTTTCGAGTGATCCGGTGATGTTCCTGCAACAAAAAATGCAGCATTTTTTTTCCATGGATCGTCAAGAAAATAAGGCGATCCTCCCCGAAAAAATTCTAAACTCAAACGGGCGGTATTCGAGTAGAAAAGAACGACGTCGCCAAGCGGCTCCAATGAGTTTTTATCAAATAGCTGATAATAGAAATCTGTTGACTTTGTCTTTAAATCAGGATCATAGTAGAACCTGATAATCTTATCTCCGATTAAAGTGCTCGAGGAACTAAGCGCATACAATTTTTTATCCTTATAGCTCGTCGTGAATTTTAACTCCGGCGTCGGTTTTAAGTTTAGGGTTTCATCATATAGTTTGTATGATATCCCGTCATACATTATAATCGCATTTGCATCACCCGTCAATAATTGTGTCGCAGGGTCTTTTAACACAGGTCCCCATTTTACTTTCGGGTTGTTTTCAAATTCCTGCGCAGAAGTATAGAGGGTGAAACAAAAGAAAATGAACGTGAAAATATTTTTCATTGTCAAAATTTTGGCTGGCAATATAAATGTTTCCACGTTCATCCAAACCTTTTTTCAGGGATGCAAGAATCAAGTGCCCTGCTTATCAAAATCCTCTTTCTTTTTTCTAATCAATTCCGGTTGACCTTTTGCTTTCAATTGCGGATTGATCTTCGGCAAATACTTGCTCATGATTAGCGAAAAAGTTTTTTCCGCCGCATCCATTTCTGCCTGAAGTGTTTTAATTCTGTCGAGGTTGGAATTGTTTGGTCGCCCTTCATAGCCGTTGATGGTGCCATAATTATCAGAGAGATTTTCGCGCAGGTGATTTGCACTCTCGGATTGTATGGCGCCTTCTTTCATGTTCACCAAATAATTATGGAGCGTGTCAAGATCATGTGAGAGCATATCCAGTGATTTGCGCAGCTTGTCATTTTCAGGAAGCGCAGACGAATTTTTCTTTGCCTCATCTTGCATGGTGGTGATACAATCCACTGTATAAGCAAAGTCATTCAGCATGCCATACATTTTCATAAGCGCTTCGTACCGGATGCGGCGATCCTCAGCAGTGTATGGTGACTTCTTGTCCTGCTGCACCGTGATCTTTGTCATGGTCGTGTCTTTACCGCGTATGATTCTTACATCGTAAGTTCCTTCGGGTAAAGCGGGAGGAGAAGTAGCACCGCCTGCAATGGTTGGAGCTGGTGGGCTCTTCGGTTGTTTGCGGGTAATGGGAACAGTGACAATATTCACTCCTTTATGTTTTCCTGCGGGAGAGGAATTCACAAGTTTACCATCGTGATCAAGAACTTCAAGCTTGAGTTCACCGACAAGCTGGCGATCTTTTAAATAGTAAGCAACAACCGGATCGGTGTTGGGATTGGCTCCTACAAATTCATCATCAGAGAATGCACCGAAGTCAAGACCATACAGTGGAATTGAATAAGGTCTTGTTTTAAACAAAGTAAATTTAGACTGCGCCACCTCTGAAGTCATCTGGCGAAGAATACTCAATCCCAATTCATCAATGATCATGATGGATCTTCCATGTGTTGCAAGTATCACGGAGTTATCACGCGGGTGAATTACTAAGTCACGAATGGCAACATTCGGCACATTGTTGTTGTAATTCATCTGCGCCCAGCTTTTTCCTGCGTCAATTGAAATGAACAAACCGAATTCCGTTCCCGTGAAAAGCAATCCCGGGTTTTTCAAATCTTCCCTCACCACATGGCAATATCCTCTTACCGAATCATTGCTGATCTTCATCCATGTTTGGCCATAGTCAGCAGTTTTGTACACATAAGAATTCATGTTTCCCCAATTGTGGTAGTCGAGGGTAACATAAGCCGTTCCCTTATCATAATGCCCCGGCTCAATGCAACTGATCCACGGCTCTTTGGGTGCATCTTTGATGTTGAGTGCTACGTTGCTCCATGATTTCCCCGCATCTTTTGTGAGCTGAATATTTCCATCATCAGTTCCGACCCAAATTAAATTGCTGTCGAGCGGCGATTCGGCAATGGAATAAATAGTACAGTGATTTTCCGCGGAAGAATTATCAGCGGTAACTCCACCTGAGTTCACCTGGTTCTGGTATTTGGGATTGTTAGTTGTAACATCAGGAGAAATTTTCTTCCATGATTCTCCTTTGTCGTATGACACAAAGACGAATTGACCACCGAGATAAAGTTTGTGTTTGTTATTTGGACTTGTGGTGAAAGCCGCATTCCAGTTGAAGCGATATTTAGGATCATTAGGGCCGGGATATGGCTTCAGCTCTTTAAGAATTTTTGATGTCTTATCATAGCGGAGCAAAACACCACCCTGTATTTCAGTGTACGCAATGTTGTTATCACCCGGATCAGGAAAACTCCAGAATCCATCGCCGTAAGAAAACGGAAACCAATCCTTCGCCTTGATCCCTCCGGCATTATTCTGCGATGGCCCGTACCACGACATGTTATCCTGCAACCCGCCGTAAACATTGTAAGGATCATCAAAGTCATACATCACGTGGTAGAATTGCCCGACAGGTAAATCCCTGCAAATTGACCATGTGCCCCCCTGATTGCTCGAGATGTAAACGCCGCCATCAGTTCCCATCACCAAATTGTTAGGGTTGTTTGGATTGATCCAGATGTCATGATCATCGCCGTGATTGCCTCCACCGGCATAGCCGAAAGAATTTCCTCCATCGCGCGTGATAATGAGTGAGAGTCCGCAGCGGTAAACTGTGTTCGTATCTTTCGGATCACAATACATGCGCGCGAAGTAAAACGGGCGTTCCACTATTTGCATATTCGTACCCGTGCGTTTCCAATGCTCACCCTTGTCACTCGATTTGAACATAGCGCTCTTCTCATATTCGATCGTGGAGTACACAATGTTGGGATTTGCAGGAGACACAGCAATAGCAATTCTTCCCATGTTCGTTGTTGGCAATCCATTCGCCAGCTTCTTCCACGTTTTTCCGCCGTCAACACTTTTATACATTGCGCTGCCTGGGCCACCGGATGCAAAACTGTAGGGTGTTCTTCTGCATTCCCACATCGCTGCATAAATGATGTCAGGATTTTTCGGATCAATGGCAACATCAGCGCAACCCGTTTTCTCATTCACAAATAAAATTTTCTCCCACGTTTTCCCTCCATCTGAAGTTTTATACAAACCGCGATTTTTGCTGTCACTCCATAATGCACCGGGAACTGCTGCATACACCATATCGGAATTGTTCGGGTTAATCACGATGCGTGCGATGCGTTCGCTGCTATCCAACCCCATCTTCTTCCAATTCATTCCACCGTCAATAGTTTTGTACATTCCTGTTCCTATGGAAACGCTGTTGCGCACCCAGCTTTCACCGGTTCCCGCCCAAACTGTCTGCGGATTTTTCTGATCAATAGCTATGGCGCCAATGGATTGCGTGTACTTATCGAATATGGGCTTGAAGGTGACACCGAAATCTTCTGACTTCCACACGCCACCGCCGGCGCTACCGACATAAATGTATTTCGTGTCACTGTTCACAGCATCCACACAAGCAATGCGTCCACTCATAACAGATGGGCCAATCCAGCGTGCTTTAATATCACCGAAGGTTCGTGAATCAATGGTTTGCGCATGAGCGTATGTGCACACGATCAGAACTAAAATATTTGTTGTTAACAGTTGCTTCATTGTCATTTTTGTTTTGAAAAGAAATATTTTGAGAAAGCTATCTGAATCAAAATGAGATTGATGGCTCGCTAAAATCCGCTGCGAATGATCCGAGCAGATTTTTTCCCGAAACAGAAATTATTTCGCAGGCATTTTGAAAATGGAATCATCAACAGGAACATTAGCCTCCACACTGTCCACTTTGATAAACGATGAATACTTCTGTCCCTGAACTTCCTGAACACTTTCAATAGTATAGGGCATTAGAATACCGCCGGCATCTTTATAATCGCTGAAATTTTCTTCGGAATCATTCGTGGTTCCATCCTGCATCTTAATGTGCGATTTCACTTTTACCGGCAGGTATGAATCTTTGTCAAGAAAGTAATCATAAACATCACCATCCTGAGTAGTGAGGGCAAGATGAAATGCCGGTGACCCGTCGGCATCTTCTTCGCCGACATAGGAAACTTTGTAACCATTCTTCGCATAATCAATAAGTGCCTGATCAAAGTTTGCCTCGAACTTTGTAGTCTTTAATTCATCAGCATCCATCTTCTCAGCATATTCTCTGCCACTGAATGGATTAATGCTCCATCCATCAGCACCGTCGAAACCCTGCTTTGATGTCTTTCCCTGGAAAGTGAATTCAAGCTCAAAAAGATTCGGGCGCTTCTTGAACATGGTGCCCGGAATTTCCATTCCTCCCTGCTGAATCTTTGCATTAATTTTCATGGAGGTGATGGCATTGATTTTATCTCTGCCACCTATGGCTTTGATGTAATTGTTAATGATGTCATCAGCCGTTTGGGCTTGTACACCCGCCACTGCAATCATGAGCAGGAGCATTGAAAAAAAATTTTTCATGAGATTGGTTTGTGGTTTAGAAGAATTTATTGTGAGTTATTTCGGAAAACTAAGGTGTTACAACAAAGATGAAAATTTTGAGCGGGAAAAGAAGCAAAGTTTTCGACCAAGCAAGAGATATACCTGATGAACTCCTGTGGGTACGTTTTCTCTTCTGCTCAACTTAGCATTACTCCCGAGGGTTCAATAATATAAAGTCACAGCTGGTATTATGATGGAGTCAGAAAAAAGAAGTTCTGTTATCAAGTTCAAATCTGCCGGGGAAGAGAAACACATGCAGCATAAATCTGAACAGCCAATTCCAACTTACATGAAAAATGAAATGATCCGGAAATCAGATATGGAATGGGCGGGTAATTGGTGAGGTTTTGCACTGACCAAGCTTAATGATTCATCTTATCGCTTACCGGGTTACTTTTCCTAAACGGGGATTCACTGCTAATTCGATTGCTCTGGTTCCGGCTTCTTACTCAATTCATACACCTGAAACGCGTAAGCGTAGCGATTCTTCTCGTCAGGCAGATGTCGGTCTTCACTAAGCAGATTCCAGTCATCTTTATTCAATTGAGGAAAAAACGTGTCACCTTCAAAGTTGTGGAATATGCGTGTCATGTAAATTTTATCGGCCCAAACTAATGTTTGACGGATGATGTCACCGCCTCCGATTACGAAGCATTCATGGGGGTCTTCTTTTTTTGCAACTTCAAATGCTGAATTCAAATCTCCCACAACTACACAGCCGGGGGCTTGATAATCTTCCTGACGGGTGATTAAAATATTGGTGCGCCCGGGCAATGCCTTCCCAATTGATTCATAGGTGCTTCTTCCCATGATGATCGGATTTCCCATGGTGAGTTGCTTGAAATATTTCAAATCGGCGGGAAGATGCCATGGGAGCTTGTTGTCGTTTCCGATGACATTATTCTGCGATATGGCAACTACGATGGAGATAATCATACGGCGATAGGAGCTTTTATCGAAGGGTGAGGGTGATAGTTAACCAATTCAAAATCTTCGTACTTAAAATCTAAGATATTCTTTACCTCAGGGTTCATTTTTAATTGCGGCAATGGTAATAAGTCACGTGAGAGTTGAAGATGTACCTGGTCAAGGTGATTGAGATAAATATGTGCATCACCAAATGTATGAACAAAATCTCCGGGTTCAAGATCACATACCTGTGCCACCATCATCGTGAACATAGCATACGATGCAATGTTGAACGGAACACCGAGAAAAATATCGGCACTTCGCTGATATAGCTGACAGGATAATCTTCCATCCGCAACATAAAATTGAAACATGGTGTGACACGGCGGCAATGCCATCTTGTCAATGTCTGCCACATTCCATGCGCTTACAATCAATCGTCGCGAGTTTGGATTTTTTTTGATTTGTGAAATGACATGCGAGATTTGATCAATCACTTTTCCGTCAGGAGCTTGCCATGATCGCCATTGCTTACCATACACAGGACCCAGCTCACCGTTTGCATCAGCCCATTCATTCCAGATTGTAACACCGTTCTCATTGAGATATTTGATGTTGGTGGAACCCTGGAGAAACCACAGCAACTCATAAATGATAGATTTCAGATGAAGCTTCTTCGTGGTGAGTAATGGAAATCCTTCGCTCAAATCAAATCGCATCTGGTACCCAAACACGCTGATGGTGCCGGTGCCGGTACGATCATCTTTTCTTACTCCCTGATCGAGAACGTGGCGAAGAAAATCGTGGTACTGTTTCACTTTTCAGTTTTTTCTGAAGGAATAAAATCCTCAATCTTCACTTTGAAACCTTTGATTCGTTTCGATTCAACCTTCCCTTTGTGCACTGCGATAGAATGGAGATTATACCCGTTGTTCTCCAGGCAAAAAATTTCAACTGTTCTTTTTACAGGATCAATGATCCAGTATTCAGGAACTTTGAACTGCAGATATTTTTTCATCTTGATCACGCGATCCATGTTGACGCTGGTGGGAGAAATAATTTCAATAAGCACATCAGGCGATCCAAAAATTCTACCTCGCTGAAGAATTCCTTTGTTCTCATTTGAAATGAAAATCAAATCGGGCTGCACTACATTTTTCGATGCAAGAATTACATCGAAAGGTGCGATGTAAACATGTCCCGACTTGTGCTTCTTTATATGATTGCTAATTAAAAGCACCAATTCGAGTAAAGTATCCTGGTGAAGGGCGAAGGGTGAAGGCATGATATATTGTTTTCCGTCAATGATGGTGAAGATGACTCCTTCGGGAGTTTTTAAATATTCATCTGCCGTCCAAACTTTTTCTTTCGGTTCAACCAAAGTTTCCATGCCAAGAAATTTTATTGTTGAAAATTACAACTTTCTTCTTTTGAGTTCTTTTCTGATCAAGCCCAATTCACGGCTGCTCATTCCGCCAACAGAAGTATTCTCCTGCGCGCGACGCATGAGATACGGCACCACATCCTTCACCGGGCCAAAAGGAACATACTTTGAAGTATTGTATCCGGCATGGGCAAGATTGAACGTGATGTTATCACTCATTCCGTAAAGTTGGGAGAAGTGCAGGTGTGGGTGAGAGGGAGGAATTCCTTTCTTCATAGCCAGCTCAGCGCCGAGCATATTACTCCGCTCATTATGTGACCCGATGCAGCAACTGATTCTCTCAATGTTCTCAACACAAAACTCAACTGCGGCATCATAATCTTTATCAGTAGCATTTTTATCCGAATGAATGGGTGACGGATAATTTTGTTCCTGCGCCCGCTTGCGTTCCTTCTCCATGTATGCACCGCGAACGAGTTTCATTCCCAGAATAAAATTCCCTGCCACCGATTCTTCAAAAGATTTTTTCAGGAATGCCAGCCGGTCTGTTCGATACAATTGCGCGGTATTGTACACAATGGGTTTTTCTTTGTTGAACTGCTTCATCATTTCCATTGCGAGTTCGTCAATCGGATCCTGTATCCAGGTCTCTTCTGCGTCCACCATAATTCCGATGGAAGAATCATGAGCAGACTTGCACACGCTATACATTCTGCCTTTTACTTTTTGCCATGCGATGTTTTCTTCAGCAGTCAAAGTTTTTTTTGAATGAAGTTTTTCGAGAAGAGCCATCGCAGCAATACCCGTTACCTTAATACTCACAAACGGTATGTGATGATTTTTTTCTGCGAACGAGATGGATTTTGAAATTTGATTCACAGTCTTCTCAAATTCTTCTTCAGTTTCTTTCGCTTCCACTCCGTAATCAAGAATGGTTTCAACATGATACTTCGCGAGCTTCTCTGTGGTAGCTGCACAGTCCTCAAGAGTTTCTCCCCCGCAAAACTGACTGAAGATGGTAGCGCGTACAACACCATGAATAGGCAATCCGATTTTGAAAGCCCATGGAGTTAATCTTGTTCCAAGCTTGGTGATCACATTGTTGTTAATGAGTAAAAACAACATCGCGGCTTTTTTCAATTCCCCGTCTTTCCTGTAGGCAAAGGCAACCTGAGTGTTCTCAAAAGAGATTTTTTCTGCAACTTCGTTCATAACAAAGCAAATGTAGCGATTGAACTGTGATGAAATTGATGAACTACAATTCCACTTGTGAATAATTTGATTTCAATTACAAAGTAATCTTATCACCGTTCGCAAGTTTATTTACTTTCATCGCAAAATTCAGAACATGACAAACGCAATTTTTCATCTTAACTGGCCCATGGTGCTTTTGTGCACCGTGATTTATTATGCTATCGGGGCAATTTGGTATTCCGTACTCTTTGGAAAAACATGGGCACGATTAAATGGTTTTGATACCGGTGATCGCAGTGGTTTCGTGAAAGTGATGATCATAGGTTTTATTCTCACACTTGGTATCTGTGCCACTGCGGGTTTGCTTATCAATGCCATGGGAGGATGTAAACAGTGGGATTGTTTTTTGATCCGCTCGTATGCGTTGCTCGCAGGACTCGTGGTTGGCTTAGTAGGAATGGGGTTGAATTATCAAAAGAAACCTTGGACTTTGTGGTTCATTGATATCGGGTATCATCTCGTTGCTCTTCTTCCCGTCTGCTACATTCTCGCTAAATGGGGAATGACATCTCATTCCATGAAATAGCCTTCATTCATCAGCGCGATCAATGAGTGACTGCGGAAGTGACTTGGATGTTTTCGCGCCGAGGGCTTTTACTTTTTCAGCGGTGCGAATTACGTTGCCGCCTCCTTCGTGAAGCTTGTTCATGGCGCCTTTGTATGATTTCTCTACGGTATCGAGTTGCTTTCCCACATTGATCATATCTTCAATAAAGCCAACCAATTTGTCGTACATAGCGCCGCTCAGTCGTGCGATCTCCATGGCATTTTTATTTTGACTTTCAATTTTCCATAGGGAAGAAACGGTGCGCAGAGTAGCCAGCAGCGTAGTTGGGCTCACGATCACGATTCTTCTTTCCCAGGCGTAATAAAACAATTCGCTATCCGCCTGCACTGCGAGTGAGAACGCTGATTCGAGCGGCATGAAAAGCAATACGAAATCGGGAGACTGAAATGCTGTTCCGGCGTAATACCCTTTATCGCTCAGTGCTCTCACATGCGTGCGCACACTGTTCACATGATCACGTAAATGCTTTTCCCGCTCAATATCGTCTTCACAAAAAATACAGCGATCGTAGGCAGTGAGCGAAACTTTTGCATCCACAATAAGATGCTTATCATCGGGAAGAATCACTACAAAATCGGGCTTGATGCTTGCACCCTCCTGGTTCTGAGTAACAACTTGCTTTTTATACTCGATGTCTTTTCTGAGTCCCGAGCTTTCAAAAATCTTTTCTAGAATCATTTCACCCCAGTCGCCCTGCTTCTTGGTATCACCCTTTAATGCTTTGGTGAGATTGGTTGCTTCAATGCTCAGTTTGGTGTTTAGCTCATAAAGTTTCCGGACTTCTTCGCGAAGAGAAACTTTGTCGCGCAGCTCTTTATCATAAGCATCTTCCACCTTCTTTTCAAAGTCCTTGATCTTTTCCTGGAACGGTTTCAGCAATTGATCAAGGTTTTGCTTGTTTTGCTCGGCAAATGTTTTTCCTTTCGCATCAAAAATCCGGTTGGCGAGATTTTCAAACTCTTTGGTGAAGCGTTCCTGAAGATTTTCAAAATCTGCTTTCTGCTCCACTAATTTCTGCTGCAGGTTTTCCAAAGCATTTTTTGAAGAAGAGTTTTCTCCCGTGAGTTGCAGAATCTTTTCATTCTGCTGAACAGCGTCGTTCTCTGATTTTTGTTTTTGGGCAAGAAGATCGTTCACTTTCCCTTCCGCAACATTTTTCTGCGAGAGCAACTCTGAAATTTTTGAGGATGATTGATTGCGCAGCAGTAAATAGCCGATTGCAAATCCTGCAGTGATTGCTATAATGAGGTAAATGAATTCCATGATGGTATTGCAATCAAAAATTAAAAATGAAAGGTAAATGAAATTTGAAGTTCACCATGTATCACAATACAAACTCACCTTTTCGAAATCTCATCAATCATTCGTTTTAATTCTTTGTCAGCAACAGTTGAAATCTCTGACTTGTCATAAATCGAGAGAAGATAAATTTCCTGCTGTTTAGAAATGAGATATGTGATGACTCGTACTCCGCCACTCTTGCCTTTACCCTTGCTCCTAACAGCCAGGCGAATTTTGAAAGCATCATGCCCAAGCGAAATGCCTTGATGAGGATTTAACGAAAGTGATTTTTCAAAGTCAGTCAATTCTTTTTTCAGTGATGGGAATTTGCGAACGAGCCGCTTTGACTGATCTTTAAACCTGGGAGTAGGAATGACGTTATAGCTCACTTAAAAATTCTGATAAAGTTTGCTTCCTGATTTTCCCTTGTTGCATCAACTTCACTTCCTGGAATGCCTTTGTCAAATCAGATTTGATCTTCAGCATTTGCTCATACTTCTCTAACCTTGTCATAAGTTTTTGGTAATTGGTAAGGGAAAGCTGAACAGCTCTGGGTTTCCCTTTTTCATTGCTGATGTACTCCACTTCAAGTTTCATGGAGTCAAAGTTATGAAATTGCTTTAGAGAAAATTCCTTTCACCGTTGTACCACGAGCTTCTTCGAAACCTCTTGCCCGTCTTCTCTCATCGTCAGCAAATAAATTCCATTCCGTAAATCGCTAGTGTAGATGATTCGGTTTTTGAAATACGGGTAGAGTGTAAGATGCTTCACTTCCTTTCCAAATAAATCAGTAATTGAAAGCTGCACATCATGATTGACGCTGTAAACGATGTTGAAGAATTGTGAAGCGGGATTGGGTGAGAGTCTGATATCAAAATTGGATTTAGTTGCCGATGGAGTATGTAGATAAAGTGTATCACATGCTGAACCTTCTAATGCGCCTAAATCATAATTGGGAAAAGAAGGAATATTATCTGAGTATTGAGGTATTACATAAGAGTGTGGATGAAAATTACAAGCCAATCCATCACTATCAGGAGAGCTGATAACGTTGTAATATTTTGAACCATTCCATGCTGACAAATAGATTCTTCCATCAGGTGCAAGTTGATGCATGAAGAACAAAACAGAAACATTGTAAATTGGATCAGCGAAAGAATCCCATGCAGCCACATGAACAACGTCAGCTACCATGTTGCTGTCCCAGGTATCATATTGATACAAGTCGTACAAAGAGGAAGTATATACGAAGCGACTGTTAGGTGAAAAGGAATTGCCAGAAAGCGAAAAAGAATCGGGATTGTAGACAGTTACAGAATTCGAAAATTCACCTGTACATCTATCAAAGTGCATGTAATCGAACCAACCTCCCCAAGTAGAAAACAGAACCGAGAACCGTCAGGCGAAAAGGTCGCCTGCAGTCCTATATCCTGGGTAATAACAGATCCAATTATTTGTTCGCTAGGACCTTCAATTCCATCTGGTGTAAGTAATATCTTGTAATATTTATCAGAATAGTAGCGATGCATAATTACCCACCAATCTCTCCCATTAGCGTGCTTGCAAGCAGTCAATCCACCCCATGTGAGAGTATCTTCAATAGCATAAATATTCTTTAAGGTGTCTACTATGCATTTGATCCCGCCTTTTATTCACTTATTGATTCCAAATTTCCCAACTCTTCTCCGCCTGCAGTTGCAGCATCTCCAACCCATTTTTGGTTTTTGCACCCTGAGATTTTCCATTTTGCAGAAACAATGTCTCTTCAGGATTGTAGATGAGATCGAAAAGCAAATGCGATGGAGTTAGATATTCGAACGGCAGCGGCGGGCATTCATCCACATTCGGAAACATTCCCACGGGTGTGCAGTTGATAATGATCTTGTAAAGGCGAATCAAGTCTTTGTCTAGGTCAGCATAGCTTAATTCATTTGCCATCTCAGGATTTCGAGAGACAAAACGAAAATCAATTCCCATCTTCTTCAAACCAAAAGCTACTGCCTTGGAACTTCCACCTGTCCCCAGCACGAGCGCAAGTGTGTGAAAGGTTTCAAGCAGTGGCAGCAGCGATTGCATGAAGCCATAAACATCGGTGTTGAATCCTTGCAATTTTCCATTCAAAATTTTAATGGTATTCACTGCACCGATTTCTTTTGCGGTCATATCAAGCTCATCAAGCAAAGGAATAACTTGCTCTTTGTATGGAATCGTAACATTCAATCCAAGTAAATCGGGATGTGATTTTATGAGGGAAGGGAATTCAGAAATGTTTTCAATCGGAAAATTCTCATAGTCGCAATCAATAAGATTTTCTTTCTGAAATTTTTCAATGAAATATTTTTTTGAGAAAGAATGCTCTATAGGAAATCCAATGAGACCGAACTTTTTCAATTGCGAATTGGACATCGTCATTGAGGAGAAAACCGGATGGGTCTAAGCTTAAGTTTCTGAAGCAATTTACCTTTAACCAAAGTCGAAGGGATTGCTTCGTCACATCCACGCACTTTGCTTCCCTTCGCTCCTCGCAATGACGCTTGGATTTTACTTTTCCAGAAACCATTTCATCGTATCCCCTCTCAACCCTACGCGCAAAGTCTCGAGTGGTATCACTTCATTTACAGGGATATTTCCCAGGTTCACATCACTCCCAAGCAGTTTGATGAAAAAAACCTGTTGCGCTTTGTTCGGTGCTTCCCACAAAATTTTTTCCGCCGGAATCTGCGTTAGAATTTCTTCTACCAATCCTTCACGCACTTCACCGGTGCCGCGGTAGATTCCTACATTGCCGCCTTCGCGCGCCTCTGCAATCACCATGTTAGCTCCTGCTTCCAGTTCTTCTTTCATCAACTGAATCCATTTGTAAGGAGGAATAATTTTCTCTGCATCTTTCGACCCCACTTCACTCAATACGATTCTTGATTTTGCAAGCTGTGAGATGATCCTGCATTTTTCATCGTGAGGGATTTCCAGCGTGCCGTCAGAAACTTCAGCATACTCTACCTCGTATTCATCAAGCATGGCGACATAATCATCAAGAGCATTGTGCGCGTAAAACCATTCGAGGAGCGTGCCTCCGAAATACACCGGCACTTTATAATTCTTATACACTGAAATTTTCTCCTGCAGGTTGGGAGTTACTGCCGCTGTTCCGAATCCGAGCTTCACAATGTCAACGTGCGGCTCATTCACCGAGAGAAAATTCACAGCCTCCTGTGCACTCAATCCTTTATCCATCACCATAGTGATTCCGACGGTGCGCGGCTTCCTGGTGCGCGCCGGCAAACGATCTGTAACAAATTTCATAGGGCTATTTGTAGTGTTCAATTACAGAAGCGACTAATGGATCGCTTTTTAATTCGGGGGCAAATTTATAGAGCAGCTTGTGTTTTCCATAGTTCAGGTTCAATCCTTCTTCTAACCAGGCAATGGCTTCCTTTCGATTTCCAACTTTGAAATAGCATACGGCGCGCATAAACGGAAATGAAGTCATCATTCCTTTCTCCAGGGATGCAAAGTCCATTAACTGCAGTGCGTCTTCAATGCACCCTAAATCAATAAGGTAGCCTGCAAGTTTTTCATAGTGCGCCTTGGTTTTCTTTTTCACATTTAGCGCCATCACCGACTGACAGGCGAAAATGAATGGATCAATTTCCCCAAGGTTGTAAAATGATTGTGCTATACCGAGAAGGTAATTCGCATTCTCCGGCATCAGGCGTAATGCCTTCTTGTAAAAATGCACAGCATTCTCCCAGAGTTTTTCTTTCATGAACGTTTCACCGATGCGATAGAATGCTTCACTGTACTTCACATCCACAGAAGTTGCTTTGCGATAGAAGGAACGGGCAATGTTCAGGTCTTTCAATTTTTCATAACAGTAACCGATGGAGAAATACAACTCTTCATACGGCTTGGAAAATTCAATTGCTTTCTGAAACTGGTTGATCGCCTTGTGATACTGTTTCAACTGGAAGTATGCATCGCCGCAATCACGGTACGCTAAATCCCAATTCTCATTGATAGCAGTTACCAACTCATACGCCTCGATTGCTTTTTCAAACATGCCCAACTCATAATATGCATTGCCGAGATTGTGCCATGCGAGATAAGAGTAAGGATTTTCGTCAATGATCCTTTTGTGCAGCTCAATGCTCTCATGCTGTTTACCGGCAAGCTCCACGCAGTACCACATCCGGCTCAGGGCTTCTTCATTGTTGTCGTTGAGTTCCAAAACAGTTTTCAATGTGTCAAATACCATATCATAGCGATCCCAGTCTTCATACACATCTGCCAATTCGAGTAACATATCCTCACGATCAAGCTGATCATCGCATTTCTCTATCGCTTCTTTCAAAATCCTTTCAGAGCGGTAGTGCTGATTTTTTTCAAGATAAATATCGGAGCGAAGAATTTGAACACTGATATCGCCGGGATCAAGCGTCTCCGCGAGGTCGAGAAGGTCGAGTGCCTGCTTATATTTACGATAGAAGATAAGCAAACCTGCTTTTTTTACCATGAACAGCGAAGAATACGGGTGCTGCTCAAGAGCATAGTCAAGTACCTGAACTGCTTTCTTCCAATTCTCATTGGCTTCATAGTGATTGACGATGTACTCGAATGTTACGACGTCGAAGAAAACGGGTTGCTGGCTATTCACACTCTCTTCAAATCGCTTTACCGATGCTCTTATGTCAACCGGCAGATCATCATCATCATGCTCTTCCATCACAAAAATATTTCAGTGCAAATTAACTACAGAAGCGAATGTACAAAAAAGAGATTTTGAGCCGCTGTCACTTTTAAACACACAAATCGCCGACAAATTACTTTACCATGACTTCGTTACTCTGAGGTGTTGCTTGAAAATCGGTTTCTTTACCGGGCGAAAAAAAAAAGTGACAATGGGTATATTCAATAATTATTGTAAGAATTTTTTTTTCACTTTCACTTTCATCCTCATCTTCACTTTCTTACTTCAGGGACAAAATCTCCGCTCATACTTTCAACAGGAAGTAAACTACACCATCAACGTCAGGCTCGATGACGTGCATCATTTTCTTCACGGTGATATTTCAATTGAGTACGCAAATAATTCGCCGGATACCTTGCACTATGTAATGTTTCACCTCTGGCCAAATGCTTACAAGGATAATTTCACCGCGTTCGCAAAACAGTTTTTGGAAAACGGAAGCACAAAATTTTACTATGCGCCTGACAGCATTCGTGGCTTCATTGATAGTTTGAATATTCAAATGAACGGATTGAAAACAATCATGCAGTATGATTCCATCAACCCTGACATTGCGAAAGTGAATCTTCCTGTTCCGCTTTATCCCGGAAAGAAGGCCATCTTCTACACACCTTTCAGAGTTAAAATTCCATTTACTTTCTCGCGACTGGGTCACGTGAAGCAGCAATATCAAATTTCACAATGGTACCCGAAGCCGGCGGTCTATGATCAGTACGGTTGGCATGCGATTCCCTATCTCGACCAGGGTGAGTTTTACTCTGAGTTCGGATCGTTTGATGTACACATCACCCTTCCAAAAAATTATGTTGTGGGTGCAACGGGGGTTCTTCAGAATGAAAGTGAAAAAGAATGGCTCAATAAAAAGGCAGAGGAAGGTGCCTCGAAATATCCTGTGAATTACAGCCCCGCGGTTTCGAAAAAAAACCAAACCACTCCTTTTCCTTCATCTGATGCTGAGACAAAGACTCTTCACTACGTTGCTGGTCGTGTGCATGACTTTGCATGGTTTGCTGATAAGCGATATGAAGTAATGAAAAGTTCTGTAAGGCTTCCTCATACAAATCACGAAGTGACTACATGGAGTTTATTTCTTCCCGAAGACGCTTCTTCATGGAGCAAAGCCACCCTGTTTGCTGACTCCGGATTGTGGTATTATTCAAAGTGGATAGGCGATTACCCTTACCCTCAGGCCACTGTAGTTGATGGAGCGCTGAGCGCCGGTGGCGGAATGGAGTACCCGATGATCACCGTAATCAGCGCAGGCGGTTCAAAGAAACAACTCGATGAGGTAATTGCACACGAACTTGGTCACAATTGGTTCTTCGCTGTTCTGGCATTCAATGAGCGCGAACATCCGTGGATGGATGAGGGAATCAATTCGTACTATGAAAATCGCTACATAGAAACCCGTTATCCTACCGACGAATTGTTGCCTCATGAAAAGCTCGTCACCAACCTTTTTGATTTGCATTATCCGCACCATTATGAATTTTATCTGTCGTATTTGTACTTCGCAAAGCAGCATAACGACCAGGTGATGGATCAAAATGCAACACAGTTTACAGAGTTGAATTATGCAGTCATCGCCTATGCGAAAACAGCTGAAGAGTTTCGCTATCTCCAATCATATCTTGGCGCTGTAGAGTATGATAGTATCATGCAAATCTTTTTTTCAGAGTGGAAATTCAGGCATCCTTATCCCGAAGATTTAAAAAATGTCTTTGAAGAGAATACAAACAAAGAACTCGATTGGTTTTTCAAACAGATTATTCCTACTACTGATTATCTCGATTATAAATTGAAGAAAGAAGATGTGGGGCTGAAAATTGGTGAATCGCAATATGCGCAGATCAAAGTGAAGAACAATGCCCGGGTGAAGGGACCCTATTCGATTGCTGCATACAAAGACAGAAAGAAGGTGAGAGAACTTTGGTACGGCGGATTTAATGGGGAGATGAGTGTGTTGTTTCCGGAGGGAGATTATGATTACTTCAAGCTTGATGCGGACGGAAATCTTCCGGAAACAAATCGCCGGAATAATTTTTTAAAAAGAAAGGGTTTGCTGAAAAAAATGGAACCGCTGAAATTGCAATGGCTCGGCAGTGTTGACAATCCGGACCGCACACAAATTTTTTACACCCCAATCATTGGAGGAAATTATTATGATGGATTTACACCCGGACTTGCGTTGTATAACTCCGTGTTTTTCCCGAAGAAAGTAAATTTCGTTCTTGTTCCTCAATACGGATTACACTCAGGAAATTTTGTCGGCATTGCCAACATCAACATACCGTTTTATTTTCAAAATAGCTTTTTGCATTCAGTCACTTTTTCTTCCACTGCGAAATCTTATACATATGCCACCACTTCAAACTTTGGTGACACAGCGGAAGTCGGTTTGCGATTCATGAGATGGGCACAACATCTTTCCTTTGATTTGAAAAAGAAAAATCCCCGCAGCAGTGTGGATCAGAAATTTGATTTCAAAAATATTTTCTTAAGAGCGCAGCAACCAGGCTTTAACGGAATCCACGACGAAGATCGTCTCTTCAACCTACTGTCGTATTCCTATAATGAGAGAAGGGTGATTAATCCATTTTACTTCACCGCTACAGCAGAGATGGGAAACATTTCACACAGTGACTATGCGAAACTTTATCTCGGTGGACGGTATATCATTTCTTATCCGAAGAAAAAGCGCGGCATGGAGATTCGTTTGTTCACAGGATTTTTTCTTCAGAAGCCAAAGAACAATCTCTATGATTTTCGGTTGAGTGCCACTACAGGCCTGGATGATTATCGGTTTGATGAAATTTTTAAAGGCAGATCAGAACATGCCGGTTTTTATTCACAGCAAATTTCTATCGCTGACGATGGTGGATTTAAAATGAGAACAGATGGCGTACAGCCGCGCATCGGTGAATCCAATTCGTGGATACTGTCTCTCAACCTGAAGGCGCCCCTGCCGTTCTTTTCACCGCTCTTCGTTTTTGCTGATGGTGGCTTTGCACCCAATGATAATCATTATGATGTGTTTCAGTACGACGCAGGAGCAGGGTTAACCTTGGTTCCGAACGTTGTCGAAATTTATTTACCACTGTTCTTTTCTTCCGACATCAAAAAGAATTTGACAACAACAGACTTCTATAATAAATGGTATGAGCGAATCACATTCACGTTCAACATTGATCGTCTGAATCCGTTTGAGCTAATCAGGAATTTCAGATTGAACTGAGCCGCGTAAGTTTGAGATGTTCTTACGGCGAAATTTTCTTGCCTCTATAGACTAAATAAGTGCCCCATTCAAAACCACCAATCCCTTCGATAAATTCGATGCTATCATTGGAAAGAAAGAAGTTTGCTGCTCCGGAAACTCCAAAATACTGACTGTTGTCATCAAAGGCAAAGAAGAATATAGACCCGCCGAGGTCTTGATTGCTGCCAAAAGAAAGAATGTAATTAAGGAGTAAAATTGAATCGCTTCCTGCTTTCAGAACTTCAATTGTGTCAAAACCTATCGTATCAACAATATAAAAACCAAGATTGAAACTATCTTTTTCAACAAAGACGCTATAGTTTCCTTTTACAGAATCAAGGATTTTAGAAATCGTGTCGGCCGCAGTTGGAATAACAACAGGTGGTACTTTATCTTTAATACATGATAAATAAATGGAGCCAAGAAGCAGCAGACACAAGTGAATTCTCAAGTTTTTCATTCTCACAAATCTACCATAAATGATTGCGCTTGCTCTCAGATTTTTATACTATGATGATGCACTGATGAATTGAAGTTGAAATTCTTTATCTTATTCTTTTCACTTTCATCTCCCTCTTCTTCGGCTTCATCGGAAACAATTGCTTTGGCTATTGATACAGCCAATCTTTGTTTCATAAAATATTCAGAATGGAACTCCTCTTCACCATTATTCTTATCACTCATGTTGCAGGCGGAACCCTTGCACTCATTGGTGCTCCTATCGCTATTGCAGTTCACAAAGGGGGAAAGACGCATCGCACTGCAGGAAAAATTTTCTTCTGGGGAATGACGACTGTTTTTGTGACTGCGGTTTACATGTCCATGTATCACAACATTCCGTTTCTGTTTATGATCGCTTTCTTCAGCTATCAATTAGTGATGAGCGGATACCGTGCTCTCTTCTACAAGAAGCTGCATAAAGGCCAGGAAGTGATGAAGCTCGATTGGATCATCATTGGAGTAGCGGCTTCGGTGAACGTTGCAATGATGGGTTGGGGGGCGTGGCAATTCATCACATTTCATAGTTCAATTGGAATTGTGTCTGCAGTTTTCGGGTTGATCGGGTTAAGTTTTGTACGACGGGATTATTCTCACTTTAGAAATGGAACAACAGATAAAAACGAATGGCTGTTCAAACACATCAGCGGAATGATTGCAGGATACATTGCCGCTGTCACTGCATTTATGGTGGTAAATTTTTCTGATCAACTACCTACGCTTATGGTTTGGTTTGCGCCCGCCGTTGTTGGATCACCTCTCATCTCTTATTTTATTGCTTTCTACAGAAAGAAATTTGCGAAAGGAAAAACTTCCAATGAATTGGTGACCATTAGAATTGCAACTGAAGGAATCAACTAATTTCCTCTATGGACACCAATCATTTCGCTGTGTCACGCAACACAATTTTGCGATGATGCTCCGTATGATAAATGGTGAAGTACATCATCTCCCGAATAGTGAGTTTACCCAGCAAGGGATGAGGGAGAATGTAATGATCGAGCTGCGCCTCAGAATAACTCTCCAGATTTTTGCAGATGCTATCCACGGATTTTCGCAGTGCTGAATGAGTTTTCTGTTGATTCGCGAATGAGACTTTTGTGGGAAGATACCTGCCATGCGCCTTTCCTCCCTCTGCTAATTTCTGCTGATATTTTTTCACCAATTCATCGTAAGATTTTGATGGGCGATTGGATCTTCCAAACAACATTGCAAATGAAAATTTGGGAAGCATCAATCCTCTACTCAGGGTTGAAACGGCCCGATACAAATGATCGAGCGTTTGTCCGGCATTCCATTTTCCCTCTTTCGCATAATTAAATTCAGGTTCAGATAAAGAAGTTATGGACGAAATGAATGCCTCGTGATTTGATTTGAGTTGTTTGATTAACTCATCTTTTTTCATGTTGCTTTAGATTGAAAAACTATGCGGGAATCTCTTTGAGCAATGCCTTTAATTCTTTATCAGAAATATCTTCTTTTTCCGATTTATCATAAATTGAAAGGAGGAAAACATTCTTTTCACTTAGAACTAAATGGATTATCACTCTTGCGCCTCCTGATTTCCCTTTTTGTTTCGATGAAATTGCAAGTCGAATTTTGTAACAATTGCTCCCAATTGAATCGCCTTGTGTAATCGGGTCTTGCTCAAGTGCTTCAATCAACTCTTATACTCCTTCTTTAGCGAAGGATACTTCTTAGCTAACCTTTTCAGTTGCTTATTAAATGGAGGGATGGCAAGAACATTATAACTCATCGAGTAATTCTCTTGCGGGTTGAGCTTTCAATCTACCTTGCTTAACAAGTTTCAGGTTGATAACTGCTTCCTTTAGTTCTTCCAAAACCTGCGCTTTGGAATCAGAGATTGGTTTCACTTTCACAAATGAAAAGTTATTAAGTAGTTCCATTACAAATTCAGCTTTGCTATCCTTTATTTCAATCAGTGCTTTCATGCAGATATAGATTCTACGGTAGGTCAAAGTTAATGGTTTCTGCTGCTGACTAGGGAGAAATTATTTCGCATTATTCTAATTTGAATACCCGATTCGCAACATTTAGTTTTGCTTCAAATATTTCCTATGATAGCAACAGTAGAAAAAACCAAAACGAACCGCGACTTTCTCAAGAAACTCAACATACATGAGCTGACGTCAGGTGCCTGCACCGGAACACAATGGCTTGAAACTTTAGGTCAAGAAATTGAATCCTACTCCCCTGTTGACGGCGAATTAATCGGCAAAGTGAAAGCTGCATCGCGCAACGATTATGAAAAAATAATTTCCATCGCCCAAAAGGCATTTCTCGATTGGAGAAAAATTCCTTCACCAAAGCGCGGTGAAGTAGTTCGTCAAATTGGTGATGAGTTGCGCAAGTACAAAGAGTCGCTCGGCATGCTCGTGAGTTACGAAATGGGAAAAAGCTACCAGGAAGGATTGGGTGAAGTACAGGAGATGATTGATATCTGTGATTTCGCCGTCGGTCTTTCACGTCAGCTTTACGGATTAACGATGCACAGCGAGCGCCCGAACCATCGCATGTATGAGCAATGGCATCCGCTTGGAATCGTGGGCGTGATCACTGCATTTAATTTTCCTGTGGCGGTGTGGGCGTGGAATGCAATGCTCGCTCTCGTATGTGGTGATGTGGTAGTGTGGAAGCCATCATCGAAAGTGATGTTGTGCGCCGTTGCTACTCATCAGATCATTCAGACAGTGCTGGAGAAGAATACTGTTCCTGAAGGTGTGTGTTGCTTGGTTGCAGGAAGTTCAAAAGAAATTGGCGATGTGATGCTTGAAGACAAGCGCATTCCGCTTATCTCGGCTACCGGCTCCACCCGGGTTGGAATTCGCGTAGCGCAGAAAGTTGGTGAGCGCCTGGGAAGAAGCATTCTTGAGCTTGGAGGGAATAATGCGATCATCATTTCGGAAAATGCAAATCTCGATCTTGCCATTCGAGCGGTTACATTTGGTGCTGTTGGAACTTGCGGACAGCGCTGCACTTCAACGCGTCGCCTTGTCATTCACGAAAGCGTATATGATAAAGTAAAGGAAAGGCTCACAAAGATTTATTCCCAGTTGAGCATCGGCAATCCGCTTGACCCAAACAATCATGTAGGGCCGTTGATTGATGAGGGCGCTGTAAAAGATTTTCAAAGTGCAATTGAAAAGGTAAAAGACCAGGGAGGAAAAATTTTAATCGGAGGTGACGTGCTCAATGGCGAAGGATATGAAACCGGCTGCTATGTTGCACCATGCATTGCGGAGGTGACAGAAAATCTTCCGATCGTAAAGCATGAAACATTTGCTCCCCTTCTTTACTTGATGAAATATAAAACGATGGATGAAGCCATTCACCTTCACAATGATGTTCCCCAGGGATTATCAAGCGCCATCTTTACTGATAATATGAAAGAGATGGAAGCATTTCTCTCTGTGAATGGCAGTGATTGCGGCATTGCAAACGTGAACATCGGAACAAGCGGCGCGGAAATCGGGGGTGCATTTGGTGGTGAAAAAGAAACAGGGGGTGGTAGAGAATCGGGAAGTGATTCGTGGAAACAGTACATGCGCAGGCAAACGAACACGATTAATTATGGTGACTCTTTGCCGTTGGCGCAGGGAATAAAGTTTACTGTTTAATTAAAGCCGTATCAATCCACTCTTAATGAATCCAAAACACCAATTTCTCTTCTTGCTTTTTCTCTGCGTCGTTTCCATACTCTCTTGCAAGAAAGATTCTACCGTTTCAGAAAAAAAATGCAACCTCACTTCACTACAGGATGAAGGCGGTACTTTTACAAATAACACAATGTCCTTTGAGTACAGTGCTGATGGAAGAATAACAAAAATTACCGGAAATGTTTTCAGTTACTCATTCGACTTTCACCCTGATTCGGTTTTGATTATTACTTATGACAATTTTATGTATCCGATTAAAACAGGAATCGCCAAACTAAACGCACAGGGATTGGTTGAATGGCAAAAAGATTCTTTACTATCATCTTATTTACACTCAGTGCAAGTTTCAACTTATGAATACGATGCTTCCGGATTTCTGCTGAAATATTCCCGACAGAGCTCAGACACCATAGCATATAATTTTACCTATTCAAACGGAAACGCGGTTTCAGCCACAGCATATTATTACCAGGATCACGATACTGCATTTTATTCATTTGAATATTTTGAAGGAACGAAGAATGGTCTGCTTATTCTACTCCCCTATGATGCAGATGATATAATGCTTAGCGGACTATATGGAAAGATATCAACCAATCTTTTGAAGGACTTCACGGTTACATCTTCTGTGGGTGGCTTCAGCGAAAACTACGAATACACTTTCGATGATAACGAAAATTCAGCAAAGCGCTTTGAAATTTTTATGGGCGATACAGCTGGAAATACAACCTTCACATGGAACTGTAATTAACTATACAGATAGCAGAAATTTATATGGAACAAACACAACAGGAATTTTTTCAGTGGATTGCTTCGAAAGGAAAAAAGTACACACTTGTATTTCTACTCGAAGGCCCCAACAGAAATCAAGACGAAGCAACTGCCAATGAAATTCAATATAATCACCTGAAGTATTTACAAAATCTTCGTGAGCAAGGCATTCTTCCTATGCATGGTCCGTTGCTTTCAGAGGGGCGAATTATCGGGATTGGCATTTACGACTCCGCGGATATTGAGCAAGTAAAAAAATGGTGTGAAGGTGATCCGGGATTCAAAGCAGGAAGATTCATTTATGAATATCATCCTTTCTTCACGTTCCCCGGCAGTTCCTTACCGTGATTAATTCACGCAGCGAAGAATTTATTATGATGAGCATTGCTTCCTTACTGCAGCAAACAGCAAAAAAGTTTTCTGAAAAAATTGCTCTTGAGTTCGAAGAGCAGCAAATTACTTTTAATGATCTTGATCAAACAGCAAATAGAATTGCGAATGCTTATCACTCACTCGGAATTTTAAAAGGTGACCGGGTCGCTCACTTCACATCTACTTCTCCCGAACTGATTTTCTCTTTGCTCGCAAATTTTAAGAACGGCAGCATCATCGTTCCGGTAAACGCTCAATTCAAAGGCTACGAACTCCTCCACATATTAAATGACTCAGGGGCAAAGGCAATAGTTACAGACAATGAGCGGTTGCCTCTTATACGGTCAATTCAATCACAACTCCCCCACTTGAGAGAAATCATTTTGATGGGTGGAAAAGAAGGAGGAACTCATTCACTGGATGAATTGATCAGAGAAAGTTTTTCCACACGAACTTCGACTGCGATTAATGATGAGGACATCGCCGCCATTTTCTACACCAGCGGTACTACGGGAAAACCAAAAGGGGTGGCACTGACGAATCATAACATTACTTCCAATCTCGAAATATTGAAAAAAGTATGGCAATGGTCACCTGATGATGTATTGCTTCACACACTTCAGCTTAATCATGTTCACGGTTTCGGAATTGCGTTATGCGGATCATTGATGGTGGGGAATAAAATTATCCTGAGAAAAAAATTTGACGCAAAAGATGTTTTAGAAACGATTCAACAGAAGCGGGTGACTTTGTTCATGGGAGTGCCCACGATGTATTTCAAATTGCTCGAAGAAAAAAAAGAGCAGCACGATCTTACTTCCATGCGATTATTTATTTCCGGTTCTGCACCCCTCTCAAAAGAATTGTTTCACCGGTTCAGTGAAGCTTTCGGATTTGAAATTCTCGAGCGCGCCGGCATGAGCGAAACCATGATCAACTTTTCAAATCCCGTTGACGGAAAACGTATGCCGGGAAGCGTTGGCTTTCCGCTGCCAACGGTACAGGCGAGAATTGTGAATGATCAACTGCAGGATCAGCCGCTGAACGCTGAAGGAGAAATTGTACTAAAAGGTGAAAATGTTTTTCACGGTTACTGGAATAATTTTTTAGCCAATAGTGAATCGTTTTGCAACGGATGGTTTCTTACAGGTGATATCGGAAAAATGGATGAAGCAGGTTATGTGTACATCGAAGGAAGAAAAAAAGATGTGATTAAGTCCGGGGGCATCTTGATTTTCCCGAAAGAGATTGAAGAGGTGATTGAAACCATGCCGGGAGTCAAAGAATGTGCAGTGATCGGTGTTGCTGATGAAATATTCGGCGAAGCAATCAAAGCATGTGTCGTGATTGATTGTGAAACGCTCTCACCCGAAGCACTGATTTCATTTTGCAAGCACCATCTCGCATCATTCAAGAAGCCAAAGCACGTGGAGTTTTTCGAAACGCTTCCCAAAAATGCAATGGGGAAAATTTTGAAAGAAGAGCTGAGAAAGAGCCATTCTCAGGGCGGCTGACTTTGTCCGCGTATTTTTGCCGTATGATCTTCATCAGTAACCTCTCCGTTCATCACGCAGGAACTTATCTCTTCGAGGAAATTACATTCCTCATCAATCCCCGTGAGCGAATTGGCTTGGTTGGAAAAAACGGCGCAGGAAAATCCACGCTGCTGAAAATTCTTGCCGGCGTTAATAAGCAGGATGAAGGAAGCATCTCTGTACCCAAGGAATTCACTACCGGCTATCTTTCTCAGGAGTTAAGCTATCACGGAAACAAGACGGTGCTCCAGGAAGCTGAAACTGCTTTTGACGAAATCAAAAAGTTAGAAAAGCATTACGATGATCTTACGCACCAGGTGAGTCATCATCATGATCACAATTCAAAAGAGTATCTCGATTTGCTGAATGACTGGCATGATGTACAACACCGTCTTGATCTTCTCGGACTCAATACGCTGGAGGAGCAGATGGAAAAAATTTTAGTAGGGCTGGGATTTGAGCGAACAGATTTCAATCGCAACGTGAATGAGTTCAGTGGCGGATGGCAAATGCGAATCGAGTTAGCAAAGCTATTGCTGAAGAAACCCGATCTTCTTTTATTGGACGAGCCAACGAACCATCTTGACATTGAAGCGATCATCTGGCTTGAAGATTTTCTGCAGGATTATTCCGGAGCTGTACTTCTTGTCTCGCATGATCGCGCATTTCTTGATCGCGTCACGTCGCGCACAATTGATATTGTGAATCGAAAGATTGAAGACTACCCCTGCTCCTATTCAATGTATGTCGGGTTACGGCAAGAACGTCGCGACCATACGCAGAAGCAAAAAAATAACCAGGACAGGCAGATCAAACAGACCGAGCAACTGATTGAGAAATTCCGCTACAAAGCGAGTAAGGCAAAATTTGCGCAATCACTAATCAAACAATTAGACCGCACGGAGAGAATTGAATCGGAAGATGAAGACAACTCCTCCATCCGGTTCAAATTCCCTGAAGCAGAACGATCAGGGCATTTGGTTTTTGAAGCGAAGAATGTAACCAAGAAGTACGGTGAGAAAACGATTCTCGCCAATATCAGTTTCCAAATTCTTCGCGGCGACCGCGTGGCATTTGTAGGGCGAAACGGTGAAGGAAAAACTACGATGCTGAAAATGCTTGTGGGTGAAGAACCGGCAACCAGTGGCGAATTAATTACAGGGCATAATGCGAAGATTGGTTTCTATGCACAGCACCAGGCAGATCGCCTGAGTGGTGAAGCAACCGTGTTTGACACTATTGACAAAATTGCTCCTTATGAAATGCGCACGAGAGTCAGAAGTTTGCTTGGCTCTTTTCTTTTTCGTGATGATGACGTATACAAGAAAGTGAAAGTGCTGAGCGGCGGTGAGAAATCGAGATTGTCTCTTGCAAAATTATTACTCGAGCCTGTGAATGTTTTGATTCTTGATGAGCCCACCAATCACCTTGACATGCGCTCGAAAGATGTGCTGAAAGAAGCCTTACAGAAATTCCAGGGTACGCTCATTCTTGTTTCTCATGACCGTGACTTTCTCGATGGTCTCGTAAATAAAATTTTCTATTTCCGCAAACAAAGCATCAAAGAACATCTTGGAGGCGTGTATGAATTTCTTCAATCACAGAAAGCAGAAACGTTTCGTGATATTGAGTTGAAGAAGAAAATCATTGTAGAAGAAAAGCCGAAGCCTGTTGTTGCTTCAAGTGAAAACAAACAGCACCAAAAAGATTTCAAGAAACTCAGGAAGCAGATTTCAGAATCAGAAAAGAAGATTACTGAAATAGAAGCAACCATTGCGCACGTCGAATTCAAACTTTCAAACCCGGAATTGCTTTCTCAAAGTGAATCGAAGGAAATTTATATTCATTACGAAAAGTACAAGCAGCAGTTGGATGAAGAGATGAAACGATGGGCTGAGCTTGCGGAACAGCTTGAAAGCTCAAAAGTCACGAGCTAATAAAAGCAGTCCTCCCTAAATGAAATTATTAAATGCCGGAGAGTGAATATGTTAAAAACTTAAATAAGTACTCCAGAATCTTTTTTGGAATTGTTGCGGTATTAATACCCACTTCGGTTCTAATTTATCTTTTGATAACATTATTCATTAATCAATCATACGTGAGGGATATTTGTGAAGAAGAAAAGAGAGTCAGTTACTCTGGTGTAGTCAGTTTAATACAAACAGATTCATTAAATCCAGCTCAAAAATTTATTTATTTGAGTAATGGGTATAAAATTTTAACTCCCTTCACCTATGGATTATGGAATGAATTATACATAGGAGATTCTGTAGTTAAATTCCCTCACAGCTTAAATTATATTATCTATCGCGCTCCCTCATTTAAAATCAAAACCACCTTAGATTGGGATCGTCCTTGTGAATAACTCTAAGGCTCTTGTTTTCTCTCGCTTAATATAACAATCCTCTAAGACCCTATTTTCGTAATCTTACTCCATCATGCACATCGTCATTATCGGTAACGGAATTACGGGCATCACCACGGCTCGTAACATCCGTAAGCTATCCGATCACGAGGTCACTGTAATTTCTTCCGAGAGCAAACATTTCTTTTCACGCACTGCTCTCATGTACATCTACATGGGGCACATGAAGTACGAGCACATCAAGCCGTATGAAGATTGGTTTTGGGAAAAGAACAGAATCAATCTGGTGTTTGATCATGTAGAGAATATCGTTTTCGAAAACAAGGAATGCTGGCTGAGCAGCGGTAAAAAAATTTCGTACGACAAGCTTGTCATCGCAAGCGGCTCAAAGCCGAATACCATTGGCATCAGCTTTTCGAAGATCAAAGGCGCACAGGGATTGTACTCGCTGCAGGATTTGCAATTGCTCGAAGAGAATTCAAAAAACCTTCAGCGCGCCGTAATCATTGGCGGCGGATTGATTGGAATTGAAATGGCAGAGATGCTGCATACGCGAAATATTCCCGTGACATTTCTGGTGATGGAAAAAAGTTATTGGAACAATGTGCTGCCATGGGAAGAATCGCAACTCATCACGCGGCACATTCGCGAGCATGGGATTGAAGTGAAAACAGAAACGCAGCTCTATCAAATTCTTCAGGATGAAAACGGAAGAGTACGCGCAGTAGTAACTGATATAGATGAAGAGATAGAATGTCAATTGCTTGGTGTGACCGTCGGTGTAAGTCCGAATGTTGATTTTGTTCGCAACTCTGATGTGGAAACCAGTCGCGGAATTTTGGTGAATGAGTTTTTTGAAACGAGCGCACAAGATGTGTACGCTGCCGGTGATTGCGTTGAGTTTAGAAATCCCAAACCCGGACAAGTTCGGATTGAGCAACTCTGGTACACAGGACGTATGCAGGGTGAAGCGCTTGCAAGAAATCTATGCGGCGAAAGAACTGCGTATGATCGGGGCATCTGGTTCAACTCAGCAAAGTTTTTCGACATCGAATATCAAACGTACGGTTACGTTCCACCAAAACTTTCGGCAGAGTTCGATTCATTTTACTGGGAACACCCGGATGGAAGAAAATGCCTGCGAATAGTTTTCAGAAAAAGTAATCATGCAGTCATAGGGTTTAACCTGCTTGGCATTCGCTATCGCCAGGAGGTTTGTGAGATCTGGATTAAAGAAGAAAAAAATATTGGGTTTGTCATGGAGCATTTGCCGGCGGCGAACTTCGATCCTGAGTTTTACAAACAACATAAAGAAGAAACTATTTCAAAATTCAATTCTGAGAACAACACCCATTTGAAAGTGAAAACAAAGAGAGGGCTGATTGCGAGTATGTGAAATGTTTCACGCAGAAAAAACAGAGGAGCAGAGAAAGCAGAGAAAAAATAAAACTAAAACCACCTGCCTATGAAAATAAATGACATCACATCCATCATTATTGAAGAGAGTATTTACATTCATAAATTTCAATGTTGAAAAATTGGTTGACGGAGTAAAAAGAACAGCAAATAACTATGTCGAAGAATAACTTTCTGCGAACTCCGCTCCTTTATTCTCTCTGCGTGAAATCAAATTAATTTATCACCAGAGTCAGCAGAGAGGCGGAGAGCGCTGAACATAACCCTCTGCGGTCTCCGCTCCTCTGTTTTCTCTGCGTGAAACAAATTGCAGCTAAATGAAGAAGATAGCTAAAATCGGAATTGCAATTTCAATCGCAGCGTTGCTGCTGTTCCTCTCCTGTTTGTTTGGGGCAAAATATCAATTGACCCCGGAATCGCTTCATCAATCCATCACTGATAAAAAGCACCTGGAGCAAATTGAACCGCCGATTGCTTCCATGATGAACAAGGAGTACGCATCAGTATTTTCATTCGTCAAAGATTTTCATTCCATCATCAATCACATCAACGAACAAAACCGTGCGCAGCAAAAATGGGACCTGGTGATTTACACTGACTACACGTTCATCGTCACGAAAAATTCAAACTATGGATTTGTGCGCGATCACAATGATCTTTTGCTCGCGCTGCTTTTGTTGTGCGTTCTTGCGGGAGCGTTGCTTTTCATTATTCCGAAATATGCTTTCTGCTCCAAGGGAATTCACAACAATTACATTTTCTTCAATAAGCTCAATGCGCCCGGCTGGATTGGAATTGTTCTCGGCTTTCTGTTGATTTCATTTTACATCACACTCTATTTTTTTCCGGAGTACATCACCAACTGGGTGATACTTGTTGATCCGTTAAGTCACTTCACCAATGGGTATGGTGCAAGCCAATGGTACCTCTACGGATTTCTTTACACCATCGCAGTGGTTGTGATGGGCATTCGCATGTTGTTGAAGTATCGCGGCAACCTTTATCAACAGGTACGAACCATCAGCGTGATGTTTTTTCAAACAGCATTTGCATTCATCATTCCTGAAATACTTGTCGCGCTGAATAAACCATGGAACGATTTCAAAAACATTTGGCCGCTCGATTACACGTTCTTTTTTGACTGGCGGCTTAATAATTTCAAATCGAGCGGAGACATTGGATGGTTCATGTTGTTCTGGGGACTTGCATTGATCATCATCGCTGTTCCCGTGTTCACTTATTTCTTCGGCAAGCGCTGGTATTGTTCCTGGGTGTGCGGTTGCGGAGGATTAGCAGAAACACTCGGCGATCCTTTTCGGCAACTATCGGATAAATCATTGCGCGCCTGGAAGATTGAAAGAGTCGTCGTGCATTCGGTGCTTGTATTCGCTGTTATCATGACTGCAATAACGATCATCAATTATTCCTCGCACTACAAACTCCTCGGCGATGAAACACAAGCAGTTCATAAGTGGTACGGCTTTCTCATCGGATCTATTTTCTCCGGAGTGGTTGGAACAGGATTTTATCCGCTGATGGGAAATAGGGTGTGGTGCCGCTTCGGTTGTCCGCTCGCCGCTTACATTGGTTTGGTGCAGCGATTCAAATCACGATTCAGAATTACTACGAATGGCGGTCAATGCATCTCGTGCGGGAACTGCTCTACATATTGTGAGATGGGAATTGATGTGCGATGGTATGCACAGCGAGGGCAGAATATCGTACGCTCATCATGCGTGGGATGCGGAGTATGTGCGGCAGTATGTCCGCGCGGAGTTTTGAGATTGGAGAATGCTGATGAGAAAGGGAGGTTTGAGTTTCATCCGATTGGGTGAAGGCACCTGTTTTTCGAGTAACTTCACATTACTAAGAACTCTTCTCATGAAAAAACTTCTCTTTCTTTTTCCTTCTCTCATTTTCTTATTCAGCAATTTACTTCATTCACAAGTTGCTCCAGGGATTGAATGGGAAAAATGTTTTGGAGGGAGTGAATTCGAAAAGGCATGGTCAATTCAGCAGACTCAGGATGGCGGATATATTTTCGCTGGCTTAGCATCATCAACGGATGGAGATGTTACTGGCAATCACGGTGAAGTTGATTACTGGATTGTAAAGATTGACGCAAATGGAAACATCGAATGGCAAAAGTGTTATGGAGGAAGTGGGCAAGAACAAGCTCAGTCAATTGAACAAACAACCGACGGTGGCTTTATCATAGGTGGAATTTCCAACTCAACCGACGGTGATGTTTCAAACAATCACGGATTATTCGACTACTGGATTATTCGATTAGATCAGTCCGGAAATCTGATTTGGGGTAAATCTTTTGGTGGTAGTAAAAATGAGGGAGTGGACTCTAATCTTGCATGGATATTTGGAGAATATCCTGTTAGTGTTAAGCAAACCAGTGATGGCGGCTTCATTGTAGGCGGTGCTTCTTATTCGAATAATGGAGATGCTTCAGGAAATCATGGTAGTTCTGACTTCTGGATCCTGAAATTAGATATTGACGGCAATTTGGTTTGGCAGAAATGCCTCGGTGGCAGTGAAGGTGACTACACTAATTCCATTCAACAATTGTCTGATGGTGGATATATTATTGCAGGATCAACGAATTCTAACGATGGGGATGTTTCCTCAACTCACGGGAATACCGATGGATGGATTGTCAAACTGGATGAGGATGGAAATAAAGTGTGGGAGAAAACTTATGGCGACACCGGATGGGATGAGTTGTTTTCAATCCAGGAAACTACTGACCATGGTTTGGTTGCTGCCGGACGCTATTACTGCAACTTTTGGATACTGAGATTAGATTCAATCGGGAATATTATTTGGAACAAGAGCCATGGATTGGGTGATTGTGATGAAGCTCACAGCGTGCAGCAGACAAAAGATGGATTCGTGCTCGGAGGTCGTGGTTGTCCATCTCCGAACTACTATAATTGTTCATTCTACCTTATCATGAAGTATGATTCTGCTGGTACCTTTCTCTGGGAGAAATTTATGGGAGGAAGCGTGATTGATTTTGGATTCTCAGTTGATGAGACTTTTGACGGTGGATACATTTTTGGCGGAGTTGCTTTTTCGGAAGATGGAGACGTTACAGGTAATCACAGTGACCAGGGTGATGCGTGGATCGTGAAACTTGCAGGTACTCAATCCAATATCTTCTCTCCGAAGGTGATTTCCCTTTCACTAAGCCCCAATCCTGTTCAAGATTTTGTCAACATCATCCTAGCTACATCATCAAATGATATTGCTATTCATGTTTACGATCTGCGAGGAAGAAAAATGAATCCTACTTTTTCAAATTACCAATCTCAAACTTCAAACTCTATTCAACTCAACACCGAAAATTTACCCGCAGGATTTTACACGCTTCAAATCATCAGCAACAAAACGGGTGTGGGTGAAGTAGGAAAGTTTGTAAAGGAATAAAAATGAATATCCAATTATGATCAAGAATACCGATGATGAAGTTTCAAACTCCGAAACTTCAAACTGCTTCAAACTGAACTTTGATTTTGTCAACCATCTCACTCACCGCCGGACAAATTCCAATATTATCATGCAGTACATCAAGTTGCTCTTCAGTTAATTGAAGTCTCGCAGGAGGATACGTTCTGCAACCGGTCGGTCGGATTTCATAGATCGAACATTTGTTATCATCTGCAAGAAAAGGGCAAGGCAATGTTTTGATCAAGTAATCGTAATCTGGATGGGGTTTCAAATATTTTTTGATGAAATCTTTCTCCGTCATTTCAAAGTGTCTCGAAATTCTTTTCACGTCAGGTTTCTCAAAAACAGCATAAGCTGTCCTGCAGCAGTTTGCACAGTTCATGCAATTGGTATGAGCAAATGCTTCATCATTGAATTGGCGAAAAGCTTTGGTTAACCCAGCAGGTTTCTTCTTTTTGAGTCGGGCGAAAAATCTTTTGTTTTCCTTTTTCTCAACCTTAGCCTTCTTCGCAATCGTCTTGATGAGTAATTGGTATTCGGGTGTAGTAGCCATAAAATTTATTGATCACAAAGATAACCGATGCCGTCCCGATTAGTCGGGATGGTATCGGTCTAATTATTCGCGCTCCATCATAAATCGTGAAACATACTTGCCAATGATGTCGAACTCAAGGTTCACCTCATTATCTTTTTTGAGCAAATGAAAGTTTGTGTTTTCGAAACTGTAAGGAATGATTGCGACTGCAAACTTTTTCTTTGACGGCTTAAGTACAGTCAAACTCACCCCATTGATGCAAACCGAACCTTTATCAACGAGCAAGGGAGCATTCTTTTCATCATACCGGAATTCAAAAAGCCAGCTTCCATTCTTTGATTTTATCTTCTTACAAATGGCCACATCATCAACATGGCCTTGAACAATATGACCGTCAATTCTATCTCCCATTATCATCGAGCGCTCAAGGTTTAACAAGTCACCAACTTTCTTCTTTCCCAGATTCGAGCGCTTCAAAGTTTCCTCCACAGCAATTACTTCGTGACGATTCTCATTCACATTCACTACCGTTAGACACACTCCATCATGCGAAACACTCTGATCAATCTTAACTTCTGAAGAAACAGATGATTCGATAATGAAGCGGCGATTACTTCCTTCTTCATGAATGGAAATAATTTTTCCGAGAACTTCGATGATGCCGGTGAACATTTGGTTATATGGCTGAATGGCTAAATGGTTAAATGGTTTTCTAAAATAGCAGTAATAGCCACAAGCCATTAAACAATTTGACCATTAAACAATTTATCTAAAGAGATGAATATACCCATTCAACGTAGGACCAATTTTCTGCAGCGCACTATACACATCACAAACATAATAATAAACCGCCTCGGGTGAATCTTTTCCAGTCTTCTGATTCTTTCCGTTCCAGCCGATGTAAGGGTCGGTAGTTGCAAAAACCATATCGCCCCACTGGTCAAAAATTTTCATGGTCACTTTGTCAACGAATCTTATAGGGAGAAATGGATGATACGTATCGTTGTGTCCATCGCCATTCGGAGTAAAAACATTTGGAAGCACATACACCGGGCAGTTGTCAAGGCAGACAGTATTAGACATAGCGCCTGCATTTTGATTCGAATCCACTGCCACCACATTGTAGCAACCCGCCACGGTGTTTGGCAAATTATGAGTCAAAGTATTTGAAGTTAAATCAGTCACGGTATCAATCAGCGTCATGACACCCCCCGATGTATAATAAATCAAATAGTAGGCAACATCTTCCGCACAACTCTTATCACTGTACGACCAGATTAATTGATTCACAAATCCCGTCAATGCAAAATCAGGAGTGTTGCAAACATTGTGTACTTCAAGGGTCGGAGGACACGGAGCAACAGAATCTATCGGCACTGCGCATTGCTCTTCGGAAAAGTTGATGATCGGATTCACAAATCCCGGTGCGGAATAACTTCCAACACTTTTAACCTGGTAGCATTGTTGTACAAGATTCTGCAACCCTCCATCAACATAAATTCCTGTGGTGCTGATTCCGATAGAATCGAAAGTGCCGGCCCCATTTTTCCTGTATATTATATAATAGCTATTGGTCCATGGAACCGTTTCATTCCATGATAATGACACAATGTGATCACTGCCCACAGTGGTAAGGTAAACACTCGATGCCACTTCTGTTTCTCCGATTAAAACCTGGTTTGAATAAAAACCAATTTTGTAAGAGTATGGATGATCCTGTGTATTCAACCCCTGGTCATTATAAATAGTATCAATCAAAGAAAAGAATGTGGCGGCAGTGACCGAATCAATCCGTTGCATCGTTCCTCCGGGAAATCCCTGGGATCGCCAGATTACATACTTGTAAGGTCCGGGATGCTGAATGGAATCAAAGATGGTGTGATCGGGTTTTGACCATGCGACATACATGGTCCCTGAAGAAGTGCCCGTACCCGTTACACTCACGTTGGTAATCACAGGAAGAACCTTTGCGAGTTGCGCGCATGCTTCATTCGACGGCAAGCTGTACACATTGTTGTAGTAAATAAGAATATTTTGTGAGAGCGCCTTGTCGGCAAATTCTGCAAGCACGCGGTAGCAATACTCTTTTCCGATCTCTGTGGTTTGATCAAGATACTGGTAATCGGTCAGGTGCTCTGCCAACTTCACGTATCCTTTTCCTGCCAGCCCGACTTCACATGTATCAATCGCAAATGGATTGCTTCCCTCTCTTCTCCAAACAGAAAACCCGATGAAGCGCGATGCGGTAGCGCACGTGTATGGATTGTTCCACGTCACTGAAATATCATTTCCGATAGCAGTTGCTAAAACATTTTGCGGAGCGGGAGCTACAACGGTGATCAGCCAATTTTCAAGATCAACTAAAGGCGTGGTGTAGCTGTCCTGCGCCCTGAATATGACCTGGTAGAATTGTGACCGCACATGATCGCAGTTAGTATTCCATGTAAAAGTTCCGCTTGCATGCTGAGGGCCTGATGTAGCAGAAAAAGTTGCAGGACTTGAGATCACGTCGTAGGGGCCGCCATTCGATGTGAGCGTTACCGTTTGACCCGGATCGGGATCAGTTGCCGACACATTCAATACCAATTGCGTTCCTGCTACTACACACGTGTCGTGCACGGTTGCCACAACGGGAGGATTATTGTTCAGGCAATTTACAATCACTTCCATGTCGCGAACCATGGTGCCGATGCAAAAGCGATTCCGGTATTCACGAATGAGAATTGCAAAATTGTAGGTAGAAGGAGATGGGCAAAAAAGATCAGTAGGCGATGCCCACGTTACCTGCCCTGAAAATGCATCAATGGTAAATGTGTTGCCCGGTGGTGTCCCCGGAATTTGATTGGGGTCAACGTAATTGGCTACGTAAACGTCGGGAGCTTTTCTTGGAACAATGAATTCAAAGCTCAGGCTGTCTCCATCAGGATCATAGGCATTGGGATTATGAATATACACCTGGTTGTCATTGCCAAAATCAATGGGAGGATTGAGCAGGATGGGTGAATTATTGTAACCGTAAAAAGCAGGGTCGCGTATCTTGAGAGAATCTTCAATGTAAAAGGGTTCATTTACACTGTTGCCACTGTTAATATTTACTATGTTAGAAATGCGATTGGGGTCGCTCATTGAAATCACATAAGTGCCGAGACCGGGGTACGTATGCGTGCCCGTGTACTCATTGTACTTGATATCATTGCCGAGAGAAATACCATTACCGCCGCCATTCGTGCGGGGCAGGGTATCCTTTGTTCCATCACCCCAATTGATTTCCAAACTATCGCGGTCAGCCGCAACCGAACTTGCCTTGGTGTAGGTATGAATGATGATGTTATACGTGAAGCCGCTGACGTGTGTGTAAGTAATTTCTCCCGCGCGGTTGTGAGTAGCGTATGCAATGAAAAATGAAAAATGAAGAAAGAAGAATGATAAAAAGATTTTGCGCCAGTTGGATTCGCAATATTTCCTGATAGCTTTCATCATATCAAAAATGTACAGCGCAAATTACGATAAAATCAAAACGACGAAATGAAATGAAGACGCTTCTTCATTTAAGGTTTCAAAATTTGACAATAACATGAAATTATTATTCTCTCTTGTATAAAGAGGTATTTCAAAAGTGAAAGCCCTGTCCTGTCTTAAAACATCACTTGCTCGCCGCCAAACTCGCAGCAAGATATTCGCGGTTCAATCTTGCAATGTTCATCACTGAAATTCCTTTCGGGCACTGTGCTTCACAGGCATTGGTGTTGGAACATCCGCCGAAACCTTCAGCATCCA
>Ga0134121_10000121_pt1 | contig 90351 bp, 76 predicted proteins | sample KB301_FD_96463 | JGI IMG/M metagenome (GOLD analysis project Ga0134121, IMG submission 96463) | Terrestrial soil microbial communities without Nitrogen fertilizer from Kellogg Biological Station, Michigan, USA - KB3-0-1 | ecosystem: Environmental > Terrestrial > Soil > Unclassified ...
ACTGCACGAGAAGTGGCCGGGGAACAAGGCGGAGCTGGCGGGCAAGATCGGCCCCGCACCCCGCTGGGCCCGGCCCGAAGAGATCCCTGCGCTGGCGAAGAGCAGGCCGAAGCCGGCGACGGGACGCGACGGCTGCATCCACTGCCACAACGTGCTCGAGGGCGCGACCAACTCCTACAAGGCCCTCGGCGAGCCGGTCCCCGAACGCTACGTCGCGCCTTATCCGACCCCGCAGCGCGTGGGCATCATGCTGTCGACCCGGGAGCGCGCCACCGTCACGGACATCGACCGTCACAGCCCCGCCGAGAAGGCCGGCCTCAAGGAAGGCGACCGGATCCTCCGCTTCGGCGGCCAGCCCGTCGTCTCCTGGGCCGACGTCCAGTGGGTCCTCTACACGGCCTCCGACGCCGACCCGATCCGGATCGATCTCGATCGCGGCGGCCGCCCCGTGGAAGCGACGCTCGCGCTTCCGCCCGGGTGGAGAACCCGATGATCTTCCGTTCCACGCCGTAACAAAGGCCCGGACTCCCTCTCTACCCTATGACGCGGCGTTCAGCCGTCGATGGTCCTCTCCGGATCCGTCGGCGAGTGGCCGCCGCGTCTGCGGATGTGCGGGGCGGCTGTCGCTCCAACGGGTTCCTGTTCAAGGAGAATGCCATGAAGACGCACTTGGCCCTGGCCGGCATCATCGCGATGCTCGCCGCCTGTTCCCATGAGGGAAGTTCTCCCTCGAGCAAGAGCGACTGGGGTACCGGACTCAACACGGTCGAGCGGAAGTACAGCAAGCCGGCCTCGGAGGTCCATGATGCCGCCGTCGCCTCGCTCAAGGGCTACGACGTCAACGTTGCCAAGGACCGGCACGACGAGATGGGCTCCGAGATCGTGGGCACGCGGGGCAACGACTCGAAGATCTATGTGACCATCTCGGCCCTCGACGCCAAGTCCAGCCGCGCGAAGGTCCGCGTGGACCCGGGCGACAGCAAGATGGCGACGATGGTCCACGAGAGGATCGCCGAGAAGTTGGGGATGGGCACGGCGAAGGGCGCCCTCCTCGGCGGAAACTCGGACACGTTCCCCTACGAGGGTGAGCTTCAGGACGGCGTGGCCGCCGCTCAGCGGGCCGCGAAGCAGCTCAACTACACGGTGACCGCCACGGACCTCAAGGACGACTGGGCGACGGTCGACGCCCGTGCCGAAGACTCGAATCCCGTCCGGTTCAAGATCGAGAAGGTGAAGGACGCCGAGTTCCCGCTCAAGGTCACGTTTACCGCGGGGCACGGCAAGACCGACACCAGCAAGGCCATGATCGTTCAGATGCACGACGCGTTCGACCGGGAAGTCGGCGGACACGTCAAATAGCCCCGGGAGAAGAAGCCATGTCGGACACGAAAGTGTCGGCGAAGACTCCGATGCAGATGCTGAAGCAGGATCACCGGACGGTGAAGGAACTCTTCGCCGAGTACGGGAAACTGCAGGCGGGAGACCGCGACGGACGGGAGCAGCTGTTCCGGAAGATCAACGAGGAGCTGACGATCCACTCGGAGATCGAGGAACGGCTCTTCTATCCGGCCGTGCGGGAAGTCCCGACCGACGAGGCCCAGGATCTCGTCAGCGAAGCCGTCGAGGAGCATCACATCGTGAAGACGCTCCTGGGCGAGCTGTCGGACCTGGATCCGGGCGCTCCGGCCTTCGAGGCGAAGATGACGGTCCTCCGCGAGAACGTCCTCCATCACGCCGAGGAGGAGGAGAAGGAGATGTTCCCCCAGGCGAAGCAGCTGCCGAAGGACGTCCTCGAGACGCTCGTGATCGAGATGGAAGCGCTCAAGAACGACCTGGAAGACCGCGAAGAGCAAGACTCGGAGTAATCCTCGGATCCCGGGGGCGAGGGCTCGAGAAATCGGCCCTCGCCCCCGGTTTCCCCGATGATCCCCATGACCGACGCCCGCCGACACGATCCCCGCCGCCTGAGCCGTCGCCGGCCCGGACGGAGCGAGATCCAGGACGACCCGCCGACGCTGCCTCCGCCCCACACTCCCAACCAGGACCAGCGCGAAACGGTCGGGCACTACCGCCGGAATGCGGGCGTCCAGCACCCGCCGCCGGACGAGAAGACGCTGAAGCAGCGCGACCTCCGGAGACGGGGAGCCGCCCGCAAGTAGAGGAATCTGCACCGGGCGGGCCGCGGCGGCGTGTTAACATTACGTGGCCTTGAGACTCCTGCTCGCCGTTCTCGCCCTCCTCCCTCAGGGCGCCCCGCCCGCGGCGCAAGGCGCCGACATGAACTACGGGCCGTTCCTCACGTCGACCCTCGCCCGCACCAAGTCCGACAAGGACGCCGACATGCTGGCGTTCAAGGCGATCAACATCAAGGTCGGCAAGGACGCGACCCTCGCGTTCGACACCGATCTGCTCCGCATGGCGGCCGCCTGGACGGGCGGCTTCCTCGATCTGTCGGAGACCCACCTGGCGACCTCGAAGGGGAAGTGGCCGACGAGGGCGGGCGGCCCGCTCAAGTTCGTCACCCGGATCGGCCCGGGCTGGGCGCGCGGCGAGGACTTCAAGGATCCGCGGCCCGACGCGCGCGGTCCGCTCCCGAAGGACTGGGCGCAGTACAAGGGCCTCTACCTCGACGGCGACCAGGTGATCCTGTCGTACACGGTCGGCGGCTGCCCGGTCCTCGAACTGCCCGGATTCCTCGAGGCGGGCACGGCGCGCGCGTTCACCCGGACGTTCAACCTCGGCCCCTCGGCCGCGCCGCTCAAATTGCTCGTGTTCGACGACGACACGCCCGGCCACGTCGACGTCGGGCTCGCGGCCGCGCCGGGCACCGCGGCGCTCGAGACGTCCGGCAAGTCGACGATCCTGCTCAAGGTCCCGGCCCACGCGGCGCCGATCCGTTTCATGGTCATCCTCTGGATCGGAGCGAAGGGCGACCTCTCGAGCGTGAAGCAGCTGCCCGACCTCTCGGCCCGGTGCAAGGGAGGCCCGGCGCGCTGGACGGCGCCGCTGACCACCGCGGGGACCCTGGGGAAGGAAGAGGGGCCGTACGCGGTGGACACGCTGATGCTGCCCGACGCGAATCCGTGGAAGTCCTGGCTCCGGACGACGGCGCTCGACTTCTTCTCCGACGGCCGCGCCGCCGTCTGCACCTGGAGCGGCGACGTCTGGATCTGCTCCGGGATCGACGCCGCGCTCGGACAGCTGAGCTGGAAGCGGTTCGCGACCGGCCTCTACGAGCCGCTCGGCCTCCGGATCGTGGACGACAAGGTCTACGCGCTGGGGCGCGACCAGATCACGCGGCTCCACGATCTCAACGGCGACGGCGAGGCCGACTTCTACGAGAGCTTCAGCAACCTCGGCGTGACGATGGCGAGCTACCACGCGTTCCACTACGACCTGCAGACCGACCGCGAGGGGAACTTCTACTACATCGTGGGCGGCAACCACGTCGATCCCGAGGTGGCGCTCCACAACTGCCTCCTCAAGGTCTCGAAGGACGGGTCGACGATCGAGTCGATCGCGACCGGCTTCCGCGCGGCGAACGGGATGGCGATCGGGCCCAACGACGAGATCGTCTGCGGCGACAACGAAGGCAACTGGATGCCGACCTCGCGCCTCAACTGGGTGAAGAAGGGCGGCTTCTACGGATTCGTGAGCGATCCGTCCCGCACGAACGCGGCCCATCCCGCGCCCAAGCGGGGGGAGCCGGAGCCGCCGCTCTGCTGGATCCCCAAGCCGCAGGACAGCTCCTCCGGCGGCCAGGTCTGGGTGACGAGCGACAAGTGGGGCCCGCTCCAGGGCCACCTGCTCCACACGTCCTACGGCACCTCGTCGCTCTTCCACGTGCTGCCGCAGAAGGTCGGCGAGACGATGCAGGGCGGCGTCGTCCAGTTCCCGCTGAAGTTCGCGAGCGGCATCATGCGGGCGCGGTTCAGCCCCGCCGACGGGCAGCTCTACCTCACCGGCCTGCGCGCCTGGCAGTCGACGGGCGTGCGCGACGGCGTCGTCCATCGCGTCCGCTATACCGGCAAGCCGCTCCGGACCGTGCTCGAGATGAAGGCGACGAAGGGCGCGATCGCGCTGACGTTCTCGGATCCGCTCGATCCGGAGACCGCGGGCGATCCGGACAGCTACGCGGTCCAGCAATGGAACTATCTCTACACCGAGAAGTACGGCTCGCCCGATGTCTCGGCGGCCGATCCGAAGAAGAAGGGACGCGACCCGGTCGAAGTGAAGGCCGCGAAGGTTTCGGCGGACGGGAAGACGGTGACGCTCGAGATCCCCGGGCTCAAGCCCGTCATGCAGCTCGGGATCAAGATGCGGGTGAGGTCGGCCGACGGCGCGGCCGTTCCTCTGGAGCTCTACGCCACGATCCACAAGGTGGAGTGATGACGCTCGCGATCGCCGTCCTGGCGCTCCTGCTCCAAGAAAAGCCGGAGGCCGCCCAGAAGCTGAAGTTCACCGTCGAGCATCTCAACCTCCAGACCATGAAGGCCGCGCCGCTCAAGCCCGAGGAGTCGAAGTCGTTCGCGGCGGAGCTGAAGGAACTCGCCGCGGTCCAGGATGCGACCTGCACCGAGTCGGTGGCGACGGTCACGCTCAAGCCCGGCGCGTCGCTCCGGTGGACCGACATGAAAGCCGTCGGGAAGAAGACGCTCAGCTACGACGGCGGCAAGCCGGTGATCGTCTTCAACACGCTGCGCCTCGAGGGCCACGTCACGATCACGCTGCACGTCGAGAAAAACGCGGACAAGGTCCCCGACGCGCTCAAGAGCGTCGGGTTCCAGGACGTCACGGCGACGGGCGACGACTACGACGCGAAGGTCAAGTCTCCCGTGGACGTCGTCAAGGTCGTCAAGGCGGTGGCCGCGAAGGCCGGCGTGGAGTACAAGATCTTCGAGATCTTCAAGGACGTCGTCTGGCACACGCCGGCGAAATGACGCCATGGGCCTGATCCGTTTCGCCCTCCCCGCGTTCGCGATCGTGGGGTCGTTCTACTTCGTCGCGTTCACCGAGGAGAACTGGAAGTGGAAGCTCCTGATCTTCCTCCTGGCGGGGAGCTCGCTCGTTCTCCAGTTCGCCGTCCCCGTCCATTTCGTGATCCCGATGCTCCTCCAGGCCGTCGTCATGTTCTGGACCATCATCTACTGGAAACTGGACCAATAGAAACTGTCCCAAAAGAGACGGTCTGTTTTGTGACATAATCATCCAGGATGGCGGGAACTGTGCGGCGGCGGCTCAAGATCAGCTACCGGGTCAGCCTGATGGTGGCGATCCCGGGGCTCGTCGTCCTTCTCAGCGGCCTCATCATCCTCCAGAGCTACTCCACGACCACGCGCGAGGTCGAGGAGCTCGCCCACTCGCTCTTCCGCGATCTCTCGAGGCAGGCGTTCCACCGGACCCGCGAGCACCTGGGGACCGCGCGCGACATGGTCGGCATGCTCCAGGAGCTTTCCGATACGGGCCGCCTCGGCTCGGACCGCCGGACGCTGGGCGGCGAGATGATGGCCGCGCTCCGATCCAATTCGGACTACACGTGGGTGAGCTTCAGCGGCGAGGACGGATCGTTCACCGGCGCGTACCGCGCGTCCGACGGCTCCACGCTGGTCAACGCCAGCTGGATCGTCGACGGCAAGACCAAGATGGAGGAGTTCAACGTCTCCCGCGACGGCACCTGGACGCCGATCCGCGCGAGCGACGACTACGGGTACGATCCGAGGACCCGACCGTTCTACACCCGCGCGGTCCAGGCGAACCAGCCGATCTGGACGCCGCCCTACGTCTTCTTCGGGCAGGAGATTCCCGGGATCACGTACGCCGCTCCGCGATGGGACAAGAACCGGAAGCGCCTGGGCGTCTTCAGCGTCGACTTCGACCTCAACCGCCTCTCCGAGCTCATGCGGCAGGTCTCCGGGACCGGGACCGGGACGACGTTCATGTTCACGCCCGACGGGACGCTCCTCGCCCATCCCCAGGTGAAGTGCGTGGAGTGCGAGGGGAAGGAGGGGCGCCTCCTCAAGATCTCCGACGTCAACGATCCCGTGCTGCGCGCCTATGCCGTGGCGGCGAAGGGCGCCGACATGACCCCCGCGCCCGTGGGAGTCGCCGAACAGAACGTCCGGCGGCTTTCATTCAGCGCCGACGGAAAGCACTACCTGGGGGCAGGGACCGCGTACCGCGTCAACGACGAGCTCGCCATCGTCGTCGGCCTCGCGGCGCCTGAAGGGCTTTTCCTCGATCCGATCCACCGGAATTTGCGCATCGCGCTCCTGGTCGCGGTCGTGGTCCTGGTCGCCGGCTTCGCGGTCGCGCTCGTCCTCGCCAACACGGTCGCCCGCCCGCTGATCGAGATCGCCGACCAGATGGACAAGGTCGCGCAGTTCGATCTCCGCGAGCCGCCGGTCGACCGCTCGGTCTTCCTCGAGATCGACCGCATGGAGAAGTCGCTGAGCGGGATGATCCGGAGCCTGAGCTCGTTCGCCGCGTACGTCCCGAGGGACCTGGTGAAGATGCTCGTCACGACCGGCCAGGTCGCGCGCCTCGAGGGCCGCACGAAGCGGATCACGATTCTGTTCTCCGACGTCGCGGGGTTCACGTCGCTGTCGGAGAAGCTCGCGCCGAACGAGCTGGTCCAGCGGCTCGGCGCCTACCTCTCGGAGCTCGCGACGGTGATCGGCCGCGAGGGCGGCACGGTCGACAAGTTCATCGGCGACGGCGTGCTGGCGTTCTGGAACGCGCCGCAGGACCAGCCGGACCACGCGGTCCGCGCGGTGAAGGCGGCGATGGCCTGCCAGAAGCGGCTGTCGGAGAACCGGGGGGCCGACTGGGCGCTTCCGACGCGCATCGGCCTGGCGACGGGCGAGGTCGTGGTCGGGAACATCGGCAGCGTCGAGCGGATGAACTACACGGTCGTCGGCGACACGGCCAACCTGGCGTCGCGCCTCGAGGCCTTGAACAAGACGTTCGGCACGGCGATCCTCGTGTCGGACGACTGCGCCGCCGAGGCGCGCGAGACGGTGATCTGCCGTCCCGTCGACGTGGTGGCGGTCGTGGGCAAGGATCAGGGCGTGAAGGTCTGGGAGCCGCTTTGTCTGGCCGACGATCCGGCGGCGCCGGTCCAGACGGCCCGGGCGGCGCTCACGACCCAGGCGCTCGACGCCTACCTCCAGCGCGACTTCTCGACGGCCCTCCGCTGCTACAAGAAGCTGCGCGACGGGACGCCCGAGGATCCCGTCGCCCGGATCATGGCCGACCGCTGTTTCGAGCTGATCCAGACCGGCGTCCCCGACGACTGGTCGGGGACGACCAAAGTCCGGCACAAATAGCCCCGGACCTACCGGATTTGTGCCGACAGGGGAATGAAAGGGAATCAGTCCGGGCACTGTATCTTAGATGTAAGAAGCGGGGTCGGCTGGGGGCGAATCCATGACGGCGAGAACCACGCTCGGCACCTCGATTGCGGCGATCCTTTTGCTCGTCGGCGCCGACGCTCAAGAGAACAAGTCGCTCGTCCAGCTCCCCGACCGCATCCAGTTCAACCGGGACATCCGCCCGATCCTCTCCGAGAACTGCGTCAAGTGCCACGGCCCCGGCGTCCGCAAGGGCAACCTGCGCCTGGATCTCCGCGACAGCGCCTACGCTCCCGCGGAGTCGGGCAAGACGGCCCTCGTTCCGGGCGACCTGGCGAAGAGCGAGCTCTGGCAGCGCATCTCGACGAAGGAAGTCGACGACGTCATGCCGCCGCGCAAGTCGGGCAAGAAGCTCACGCCGCGCGAGGTCTCGCTCGTCAAGCGCTGGATCGAGCAGGGGGCGCAGTGGCAGGGCCACTGGGCGTTCCTGCCCCTGGAGAAGCCCGCCGCGGCCAAGCCGCGCAACGCCGCCTGGGCCCGCACGACGATCGACGGTTACATCCTCGAGCGCCTCGAGGAGGAAGGCTTGAAGCCGTCGCCGGAGGCCGACCGCGCGACGCTCGCGCGCCGCGTCACGCTCGACCTCACCGGCCTGCCGCCGACGCCCGCGGAAGTCGACGCGTTCGTCAAGGACCCCTCGGCCGACGCGTACGAGAAGCTCGTCGACCGCCTCCTCGCCTCGCCGCGCTACGGCGAGCACATGACGCGGTTCTGGCTCGATCTCGCCCGCTACGGCGACACCCACGGCCTTCACCTCGACAACTACCGCGAGATGTGGCCGTTCCGCGAGTGGGTGATCCGCGCGTTCAACGAGAACGTCCCGTTCGACCGGTTCGTCACCGAGCAGCTCGCCGGCGACCTGCTGCCCAACGCCACGCTCGACCAGCAGGTGGCCAGCGGTTTCAACCGCTGCCACGTGACCACGAGCGAAGGCGGCTCGATCGAGGAGGAGGTCTACTGCCGCAACGTCTTCGACCGCACCGAGACGTTCGCCCAGGTGTTCCTCGCCCTCACGTTCACCTGCGCCCGCTGCCACGACCACAAGTTCGACCCGGTCACCCAGAAGGAGTACTACCAGCTCTTCGCGTTCTTCAACAGCATGGACGGGCAGGAGATGGACGGGAACAAGAAGGATCCCGCGCCCGTCATCAAGGTGCCGAGCCCGCCCCAGGCGAGCGAGCTGGCGCAGCTCCGCGAGGCGGCGGCCGTGCTCGAGAAGAAGCTCGACGCGCCGCTCCCCGACCTGGACGGCGGCCAGCCGGAGTGGGAGAAGCAGCTCTCCGCCCGGCTCGCGTCGATGTGGACGCCGCTCGGCGGCGACGGCTTCAAGGTCGCGACCGACACCGGACTCCGCCTCCAGGCCGACAAGTCCGTCCAGCCGGCGGACGTCCGGCTCGACTACGAAGTGACCGCGAAGGTCGCCGGGGAGGCCCAGGCGCTGCTCCTCGAAATCCTGCTCCCGACGCCCGAGCCCGCTCCGGAGATGGCGCAGAACTTCACCATCAGCGGCGTCGAGGCGGAGCTGAACGGCGAGAAGATCGTCCTGAGCGCCGCCCACGCGTGGAGCACGACCTCGGACGCGAACGTGAAGAACCTGATCGACGGGAAGAACGACACGGGCTGGCCGGGCGACGCGCGGAAGAAGCCGGCGGTCGTCCTGCTCCCGTCGAAGCCGATCGGCGCGGGCGAGCTGAAGGTCCGCCTCCTCCATCGCGGCGCCCACGCGAAGCAGCCGGTGCCGCGGTTCCGCGTCTCGACGACGGCGGACGGCGAGATCGTCACCGGCGGGCTGCCCATCCGGCACGGCGCCTGGCACGTCCTGGGCCGGTTGCCCGCGGCGGACGGCAACGTCGCCTTCACCACCGAGTACGGGCCGGAGAAGGGCGTGGACCTGGCGAAGCCCGTGGGCGAGCTGAAGTGGACCGAGAAGAAGGAGTACACCGTCGGCGGCAACAACGCCTATCCGGAGGGCGTGGGCGCGTCGTTCGTCGCCCATACCATCACGGCGCCGTCGCCCCGGCGCGTGAGCTTCAACGTGAGCTCCGACGACGCGATCCAGATCTGGGTCAACGGCTCGGTCGTCCTCGCCCGCAACGTCAAGCGGACGTTCCGCAAGTACGACGCGAACAAGCTGGTCGTCGACCTGCAGAAGGGCGACAACCAGGTGCTCCTTAAGTTCTCGAACTACGGCACGTCGAGGGACCACAAGTTCTTCCTCGAGGTGGCCGAGGACCAGGCGGTCGATCTCGCGCGCGACGCGGCCGATGCGCTGGCGAAGACGCCCGACAAGAGGAACGACGCGCAGAAGATGGTCCTCCGGTCGCGCTACCGGCGCGACGCGTGGCCCGAGTGGAAGCCGCTGTCGCGCGAGCTGGCCGAGCTCCGCGGCAAGGAGAAGGTGCTTCTCGACCAGGTGCCCACGACGCTGGTTTTCAAGGAGAAGCCGTCGCCCCGCGACTCCTTCGTCCTCAAGCGCGGCGAGTACGACAAGAAGGGCGACAAGGTCGTCCGCGGCCTCCCCGGCGCGCTGCCGGTGGCCGTGAAGGACCTGCCGATGAACCGGCTCGGGCTCGCGCAATGGCTGCTCGCGCCGGCCCATCCGCTCACGGCGCGCGTCGCGGTCAACCGCTTCTGGCAGCAGTGCTTCGGCACCGGCATCGTGAAGACGTCCGAGGACTTCGGCCTCCAGAGCCAGCCGCCGTCCCATCCGGAGCTGCTCGACCACCTGGCGACGCAGTTCATCGCCGACGGGTGGGACGTGAAGAAGTTCATGAAGCGGCTCGTGACGTCCGCCTCTTACCGCCAGTCGTCGAAGATGACGCCGGAGCTCGTGAAGCGCGATCCCGACAACCGGCTCCTCGCGCGCGGCCCGCGCTACCGGCTGGACGCCGAGATGGTGCGCGACCAGATCCTCTTCGTCAGCGGCCTGCTGGTCGAGCAGATCGGCGGCGCGAGCGTGAAGCCGCCCCAGCCGGAAGGGTTGTGGGAGGCGGTGGGCTACACGGGATCGAACACCTACCGGTTCGTCCGCGATCCGGAGCCGCAGAAGGTCTTCCGCCGCAGCATGTACATCTTCTGGAAGCGCACGTCGGCGCCGCCCCAGATGACGCTCTTCGACGCGCCGTCCCGCGAGGCGTGCATCGCCCGGCGCGAGCGGACCAATACGCCGCTCCAGGCGCTCTTCCTCATGAACGAGCCCCAGTGCTTCGAGGCGGCGCGCCACTTCGCGCAGAAGGCGATCCAGGAGGGCGGTTCGACGCCCCAGGACCGGGCCGCGTGGATGCTGCGGCGGGCGACGCTGCGGACGCCCGATCCGAAGGACGTTGCCGAGCTGGTCGCCGTCTACACCGGGCAGCTTCAGGCCTACGCCCAGGATCCCGAGAGCGCGAAGAAGGCCGTCTCCTTCGGCGACCTGCCGCCTGACGCGTCGATCCCCGTCCCGGAGCTGGCTTCCTGGACTCTCGTGGCGAACGTCATCCTGAACCTGGACGAGTTCGTGAGCAAGAGATGAGACCATGACCGATCCGATGAACGTCCCGATCGAGCACATCACGCGGCGCCGGTTCTTCCGGATGTCCACCGCGGGCATCGGCACCGCCGCGCTGGGCTCGCTCCTCGCGCGCGACGGCTACGGCCAGGAGCTCGCGCCCCACTTCGCCCCGAAGGCGAAGCACCTCATCTACCTGTTCATGAACGGCGGCGCGTCGCAGATGGACCTCTACGACTACAAGCCGAAGATGCAGGACATGTTCGACAAGGACCTGCCGCCGTCGATCATCAACGGCCAGCGCCTCACGACCATGACGTCGGGCCAGTCCCGCTTCCCGGTCGCCCCCTCCAAGTTCGCCTTCAAGCAGCACGGCCAGTCGGGCGCGTGGGTGAGCGAGCTGCTGCCCAACATCGCGAAGCACGCCGACCGGATCTCGTTCATCAAGTCGGTCCACACGGAGGCGATCAACCACGATCCCGCCGTGACCTACATCTGCACGGGCGCCCAGATCCCCGGCAAGGCGAGCCTCGGCTCGTGGCTCTCGTACGGACTGGGCAGCGCCAACGACAACCTGCCGTCGTTCATCGTCATGACGCCGTCGTGGAGCGCGAAGCGCGAGGCCCAGGCGCTCTACAACCGCCTCTGGGGCTCGGGCTTCCTCCCGACCCGCTACCAGGGCGTCTGGTTCCGGCTCAAGGGCGACCCCGTCCTCTATCTCTCGGATCCCCCGGGCGTCAACCGCGACACCCGCCGCCGGATGCTCGAGGCGGTCGTCCGCATGAACGCGCGCGAGTTCGACCTGGACGGCGATCCCGAGACCCAGGGCCGCATCGCCCAGTACGAGATGGCGTTCAAGATGCAGGAATCGGTTCCCGACCTGGTCGACTTCTCGAAAGAGCCCAAGCACATCCGCGACCTGTACGGTCCGGACCTCGACAAGCCCGGCACGTTCGCGCAGTCGGCGATCCTCGCGCGCCGGATGATCGAGCGGGGCGTCCGCCAGGTGCAGATCTTCCACCGCGAGTGGGACCATCACGGCAACCTGCCGACCGACCTGGCCCATCAGTGCCACGACGTCGATCAGCCCATCGGCGCGCTCCTGACCGATCTCGAGCAGCGCGGGCTGCTCGACGAGACGCTCGTCGTGTGGGGCAGCGAGTTCGGCCGGACGGCCTACTGCCAGGGGAAGCTGACGCGGACCGACTACGGCCGCGACCACCATCCGCGCTGCTTCGTCCACTGGTTCGCGGGCGCCGGCATCAAGCCGGGCGTCACGTTCGGCGAAACCGACGACTTCAGCTACAACATCGTGAAGGACCCGGTCCACATCCGCGACATCAACGCGACGATCCTGCACCTGATGGGCATGGACCACAAGAAGCTGATCTACAAGTTCCAGGGGCTCGATCAGCGGCTGACCGGCGTGGAGGAGGAAGCGCACGTCGTCAAGGCGATCCTCGCGTAGTACAATCTTCGGCGGATGGGGAACTATCAGGATCTGTTCGCTCGGTTCGATCCGCCGGTCGAGACGTTCGACAACTCCATGCTCGGGCCGGAGTTTCCGGCGGAACTCGACCTCGTCAGCCGCTTCTGGTTCCGGTGCGGTTACCGTCCCGGGATCGGCGCGTACCTGAACTTCTTCCTCCTGCGCGACTTCATCACGACGCACGACCTCAACTACCCGCCGCGGTTCGCGACGTTCAAGTCGATGGCCCGGTCGTTCTACATGACCGACCTCTTCATCCGGGACGTCACGGATTCGGGAGCGAAGCCCACCGGCGGCATCTCCAATGAAAAGATCCGCATGTCGCTTCGGCAGATCCAGCAGCGCCACCGCCGCGTAGAGATTCCAATGTGGATGCAGACCTACTTCGGCTTCAGCCTGCTGGAGAACGTCGAGAAGCAGGTCGGCCCGCTCACGGAAGAGGAGCAGCGGCTTCACCTGGCCTACATGGCGAAGACCTACCGGATCATGGGGATCCCGTTCTCCGAGCAGCGGGCGAAGCTGGTGGAATTCTGCCGGGAGATCGAGGCCGAGCAGGCGCTGGTCACGCCGAACGTGCCGCGCCATTCCATTCACATTTTGAGGCTCGGCGAGATGATCGGGGTCTCCTCTAGCGCGGAATCCATCCTCCCGATGCTTCCCGCCAAGACACGGGCGGCGTTCGAACCCCTCTATCCCATGGTCCGGCCGGGGCCCCTCCGGCGGCGCTGGTGCCGACTGCTTGGTAAGTTACTGATGCCCAAGGCGGTAGGAGCGCCTCGGAAAGCCCACCCGGTCGGCTAATTCACTGAAGATTGGCTTAATAAATGGATGCATGAGGTATACTTCCGGGGAAGCAGAGAGGGACAGTAGAGCATGCAAGATATCGCACCGCGGACCGGGACTGTCCCGGAACCGGCGATCGGGACGGTGGCTCCGTCCCTGAATGAAGCGCTGGTCGGCCTTCCATCCTCCTTCCTGGCCACAAAGTACCTCGACGGGACGGAATCGTCGGTCACCGGTGAAGCGATGTATGCGGCCGCCCTGCAGGATGCGGGAGCGGTCTGGCAGATCTATCTCGACGACTCCCTCAAGGCTCCGAGCTGCGCCGCGCAGTGGGGGGCCGACCTGGAGACCTCCACCCGCCGCCTGAAGAAATTCGGATTCGTCCGAAAGTCGGCGTGGCTCTTCGATACCCTGCTCAAGCCGATCAGCGGGCTGCTGTCCTGTCCCTCGCCGTTCCAGAAGCGGCTGCTGCAAACCACCCTGGACCGTTCGTTCCAGGACACGTCGAAGTTCGCGCTGATGCGGGACCTGGGGCGGGCGTACCATTCCGGCGCCACCGCGCAGATGGCGCCGCTGCGGCGCGCCATGCCGGGAGTCCTGGCGGAGGCCCAGTTCGGGCGCGATCCGATCACCCCGGAGGACCACCGGCGCGCGTTCCGCTCGCTGGAAGATTTCACGCTCTTCGTGTCGAGGTGGATCCCGGCCGAAGGCGGCGTCGCGATCGCCATGAGGCAGCCCGAGGCCGTGAAGTGGCTCTACGACCACATCATGGAGTTCATCCAGGTCGTCCCGGAGAAAGTCCTGTCGAACGGGACGTTCGGCAAGATCTGCCGCAGCCTGGTCGGGGTCATCGCCTTCAAGATCTCGCATCTTCCGAAGGACATCTCCCAGGCCCGGATGGACCGGGAAATCTTCGAATGCGTCCAGGCGGGCTTCCATTTCGGCCGGTCTTATCTGTTCGACGACCTGCTGGACCTGGACACGGCTCCGGAGGAGAAGAAGCGCCTCCTCACGTCGACGCTGAACCTGCTGCAGGGATTGCCCATCGTGGACCCGCCCAGGGACCGCGCCTCGGAGCTCGTCATCGAAAGCCTGCAGGCCTTCCGCACCATGTACGGCGAGCAGCACGCGCGGTGCATCTACAACGCGTACCTCGCGCTCGCGATGGCGGAGATCCACGAAGGGAAGAAGTCCTACGACGGCGTCTATGCCGAACGGGACCTCTACGCGCCGATGATGGTGAAGTCGGCCTACACCCGGATCATCCCCGCGCTCCTGGGGCGGTTCCCGATCACGACGAACTTCCTCTCCCACGCCTACCTGACGTCGCTCCATCATCAGATGCTGGACGACTTCAAGGACCTGAAGGAAGACGTGGAGGACAACACGTTCACGCCGTACACCTACTATGTCCGGAACGGCGGGAAGAACCCGAACTTCCGCCACCCGCTGCCGGTCTACCTCCACGCCATCGACCTGATCGTGAGGAAGCTCGGCGACGATCCCGAGATCCGGCGGCTCTGGATTTCGCGCATGATCCTCGGCCTGCGCGTCTTCGAGTTCAAGGGAGGCGCGGGCGCTCTCGCGAAGTTCTTCGCGAACCATCCGACGGGGGAAAAGGACGTCGAGGAGATGCTGCTCCGGGCGGCGGCCGTTTCCGAGGTCGTCCTCGACCCCGAGTCGATCCTCGCGTCGCTGGCGTCGACCTCGTCGATGTACGTCCGGGGGATGACCGCGAAGCCGCTCATCACCCATTGAGCCGCGCGCCGGACCGGGGTATGATGTCGCGAACTCCCGTGAAGCGACCGAGCCGAGCCCTGTCGATCCTGATCCTGCTGGCGCTGGCGCCCGCCTGCCGCAAGCCGAGCGTCCACTCCGACGTCGAGCCTCCCACCACGACGCCGCCGACGGCGGTGGTGACGATGCCGGTCGGCACCCAGACCGGGATCTTTTCGATCGGCTACGTCCTCAGCGATCCCGACGGGAACAAGGCCAATATCGTCGCGGAATGGTCGATCGACGCCGGGGCGAATTACTTTCCGGCCACCCGCGTGGTCGGGTCCGGGGACGGGACGTTCGGTCTCGCGACCTCGCCCGGCGGGACGGGCCACACCTTCGTCTGGGACTCGGCCGTGGACGGCGCGGGCAAGCCCTCGGCGGCCACGGTGCGGTTCCGCATCACGCCGTCCGACAGCAGCCCGGGCACGCCGGGAACCGCCGACTTCATGGTCGACAACCAGGTGGTCTGCTTCCGCATCGATACGATGGTGCAGCGCGATCCCCACATGTTCCTCCGGGCGACCATCTTCTCGCCGTGCAAGGACATCACCGACGACGACGGCGGAATCCCCGGCGTCCATGCGAACGGCGTGAACGGACAGATCCAGGAATCGCTGACGACCGACGGGGACGGCGACGGCTTCATCGACTCGTCGCCGCTCTTTCTCTTCCGGATGTTCGATCAGGCGGGCCCCGGAGGGAAGATGGAGCTGGCCTCGGGGCGGTTCGTCACGACCGCCAGCGGCGACGTGATGCCGGGCACGACCCGGACCCCGGTGACCTATACGAACGTCGCCTCCGGCACTCTCCTCTCCGTGAGTCCCGGCACGACAAAACCGTACGCGCCCGCGGTCATCGAGCCGACGGGCCCGGGATTCGTGACCGATCCCATCAGCTACACGCTCAAGTCGGGAAACTCGAACATTCCGATGGAGGGGTTCCAGGCCGCCGGCACGTACTCGGGCGACCCGGCGACCGGCCTCGTGAACGGGCTGTCGAAGGGCTTCATCTCCGAGGCGAACGCCCAGAACGTCGTGATCACGGGGAACGGCGGAAGCACGACGCTCGCGGCGCTGCTCGCGGGCGGGGGAAGCTGCGCGGACGGGTCGTCGGACGACCGCGACCTCGGCCCCGACGGGCTGACGATGGGCTGGTGGTTCTACTTCAACTGGACGGCCCAGAAGGTCACCTATACCGGGCCTTGAGCCGCCGCCGCGCCTTTCCCTCCGAAATACGATTTTTCATGCTATCAAGTCCCTGTCATCCTCCAGTTTCATAGAGACCCGAATGGAGCCGCGAGAGGAATTGGCCCTCGTCCGGCGGGCGCAGGCGGGCGACCGCGCTGCGTTCGAAGACCTGATCCGCGCGACGGCGCGGCTGGTCTGGGCCTCCGTCTACGGCTGGGTGCGCGATCCGGCGTGGACCGAGGACCTGGTGCAGGACACCTTCCTGAAGGCGTGGGAGGCGGTCCGCGAGCTGAAGCAGCCGGAGGCGTTCCGCGGATGGCTGCTGACGATCGCGCGGCGGCTCGCCTGGCGCCAGGCGGAGGTGGCCGGACGGACGGACCTGATGGCCGCGGTGCCGGAGAAGCCCGCGCCCGTCGCCGCGGACGATCCCGAGGAGGCGCGCGAGGAGGTCCAGAAGGCGCTCGCGCGGCTGCCGGAACGGTACCGGGTGCCGGTGACGCTCCACTTCCTCAACGGCCTGGAGTACGGGGCGATCGAAAAGGTCACCGGGTTAGCCAACGGGTCTCTGCGCGGGCTCGTCGCCCGCGGCGTCGCGAAGCTGCGGGCCGAGCTCGCGCCCTGGTGGAGGAGTCGCCATGAGCATTCATGAGAAGATGGAATCGATCGCGGACCTCTACGTCGCCGGCGGCCTGAGCGCCGACGAGCGGCGCGAGGCCGATCAGCACGCCGCCGCCTGCGCGGACTGCGCCGCGCTGCTCCGCGATGCGCGCGATTTCTCGGCCTGGGCCCGCGGGGCCATCGCCCCCGACGCGCCTCCCGCCGATCTCGAGGACCGCCTGATCCAGCGCTTCCGCGCGGCAGGCCAGACGAAGAAAAGGAGATTCCCCGTGGGCAAGCGCGTCCTGAAGGTCACCGCCTCGATCGCCGCGGCCGTGGCGCTCGTGTTCCTCGGGAACATGTTCAGCGACTCCAGCGCGGCGTCCAGCCTGAGGACGCTCGCCAGCGCGGAGTCCGACTTCCGGGCCAACGACCGCTTCTGGAACCGGTCGGACGAAGGCCTGGCCGTGGTCAACGACTTGAGCGTTGCGCAGGCGAAGGACTTCTACGGCTTCTTCGGCCGGGACCTCGGCGAGGAAGGCCGCCGGGCGGGAAGCCGGGGCGCCGTGGTCATGGACGGGTCGGAAAAGGAAGACCTGAAAGACGTCGCGAAGGCCGATGCCCCGGCAAGAAAGATGCTCGGGGGGCAAGGGGGCGGCGGCGGAATCTACGGAGTCCACTCCGGCGGCAAAGAGCGGCAGGAATCCGACAAGCTCGCCGAGCTCGGCGCCCTGAAGCAGCAGGCGCCGGCCGGCGGCGTCGAAATGCAGGGCAACCGGGAAAATCTGCTGTCGCGCAGCGGCGGAATGCGGGCGCCCGCGTCGCCGACGCCTCCTCCTCCGGTCCAGGACACCCGCAAGATCATCCGCACCGGCGACGTCGCCCTCGAAGTCGAGTCGTACGAGGCGACCTACACCAAGCTCAACGACTTCATGACCGCCGAGAAGGGCCAGATCTCGAGCGCCAACACCCAGAAGATGGCGAACGGCAAGGTCCGCGCGACCGTGATCCTCCGCGTCCTTCCCGAACGGTTCGAGGCCACGCTGGCGAAGCTCAAGGAGTTCGGCACCGTCCAGAACCAGAACATCGGCTCGCAGGACGTCACCAAGCAGTACATCGACCTCGAGACGCGCCTGAAGAGCAAGGAGATCCTCGCCGAGCGGCTGAAGGCGCTCCTCAAGGACGGGAAGGGCACCGTGAAGGAGCTCATGGAGGTCGAGGTCCAGCTCGGCGCCACCAACGAGGCCATCGAGCAGATCAAGGGCGAGATCAAGTACTACGACAACCAGATCGGGATGTCGACCCTCACGCTCCGCATCTCCGAGAAGGACCTCGGCCAGCCGTTCGAGTACGTCCAGACGCTCCAGTCGAACATCCAGGTCGTCGCGAAGGACCCCGACGACGGCTACGCGAAGGCTCAGAAGGAGGTCACCGACGCTGGCGGCCAGGTCGTCGACTCGAAGATGACCCGGAACAACGACGGGAGCTCGGTGGGCACGATCCGCGCCCGGGTCGACTCCGACAAGTTCCCGGCGCTCCGCGAGGCGCTCAAGAAGCTGGGGGTCGTGACCAACGACACGGTCAACCAGCAGCGGTCCGCCCGCGGCGGCAACGAGTCCACGCCCAAGATCGACGCGCCCCTCCGCAAGGAGCAGGCGGTGGTCGACTTCTCCGTCAGCAGCCCGCCGCCGTTCGTGACGCGGCGGTCGCAGATCCTGGTCGAGACGTCCGAGGTCGAGAGCGCTTACCAGAACTCGCGCCGCGCGGTCGAGGCCGCGGGCGGGAAGATCGTCGACGGCGCCCTCACCGGCCGGACCGACGGGATGTCGGCGACGCTGAAGGTCCAGATCGATTCCGACAAGTTCGGCCCGCTGGTCGACTCGCTCAAGTCGGCGGGCAAGGTGAAGAACTCGAACGTCCAGTACATCCTGCCCTCCGGCTCGCCGGAGGCGCCGGCGCCGCTGCTCCGCGAACGGGCGGAGATCGAGCTCGCCCTGGTCTCCCCGCCGCAGTTCATCGGCGAGGAGCACGGCCTGCTCAAGACGATCCGCGACACGTTCGCCAACAGCTGGAAGGGCCTGCTCTGGTCGATCGAGAAGCTGTTCGTCGGCGTCTCGCTCGCCGGTCCCTGGATCGTCCTCCTTATCGTGGGCTTGGTCGTGTGGCGAAAGGCCCGTCGGAAGAAGGCTGCGACGACGCCTTCATAAAAAGTTGGGGACTTCGAACCCCTCTGAGTGTCGTACCCTTAAGTAGCGGGATCGCACGGCAGAGGGGCTCGGATGACACACCTTTCCATCGCGTTCCTGCTGTTCGTCTGCACTCAGGACAAGCCCAAGGCCGGCATCGTCGTTCGCGACGGAGCCGATGCCGTCGCGATGGGCGAGACCCCCGCCTCCTTCAAGGGGGACGCCTCCGTCTCGAACGGCAGGATCACGCTCGTCCTTCCCCAGGGCGGGGGCGTCGCGGAGCTCCGCAGCGGCGAGATCGTCTGCGCGAAACTGTCGCTGGTCGGCGCCGCGAAGTTCGACCGCGTCGCGCTGGTCGAGCACGGGAAGGGCGCCGCGGCCGTGGAGGTCTCCGCCGCGGGCGCCGTCGTCCGGTTCAAGCTCAAGAAGGGCGACGTCACCGTCGAAGCCCAGCCCGGCGAGCGGGCCGGGAAGCTGCGGGTCGACTGCCCCAGCCGGTTCATCGTCCTGCCCGACTTCTTCGCCGACGACATCGTCATCGACGCCCGCAAGATCCCCGCTTCCTCCGCCGAGATCCCCAGCGAGAATTTCCTGCTCCAACTCGCCGGCCAGGGCGACGCGATCGTGATGTCGGTGTTCGAGAACAAGGAACAGGACGTCCGGCTTTCGCTCGCCGGGACCGGCGACGGCCGCGTCGCCGCGGCGTCGGAGATCGAGTTCGGCAAGAACCGGAAGATCTGGGTCTCGGTCCTCGAGGCGCCCCAGATCTGGCACGTGCGGGAAGTCCGGCCAGAAGAAGCCGGAAAGATCGTCCCGCTCGACTGGAAGATGCCGTTCGCCGCGGCGTGGCGGTGCGATCTCACTCGGTCCAACGACCTGGCCGACAGCTGGGACATGCTGATCCAGCTCCAGAAGGACGGCGACTTCCTGAAGCCCAGCTGGATGGGCGGCGGGCCCGAGAAGATCCCGAACAACCGGAAGCGGTGGACGACGGTGCTCGGCAGTTTCCTCTATCCGGTCTGGTCGGACGCCGACCGGAACACGTTCCTCCAGCCGCTGAAGCACGACCGGCTCGCGTTCCGCGGCCCGGCGGTCGTCTATCCCGTCAACCGCGTCGAAGCCACGCCGCTCGACGCCTTCACGGTCATCGATCTGGTCCGCAACACGCTGGGCGCCGGCCCGTGCGAGTACCTGCTCGACCTCGAGGGGAACAAGTCGGAGTACAAAGGGCGGGCGACCTGCTCGTCGCGCGACAACCTCAAGCGGATCTACACCGCCGGCGAGCAGAAGGCGAAGCACGCGGAGGTCGAGAAGATCCTCCAGGACGCCCTGATCTTCGTGAAGCACATCCGCGGCCGGATCACCCGGTACGTTGACTTCGGGCGGAAGATCCGCGAGTATCTGGCGGAGCAGAAAAAGGCCCATCCGGAGCTCCGGGAGCCGATCGCGGACCTCGAAAAGATCGCCGAAGAGATCGACATCCGCTATAAAGCCCGCGAAGAGAAGATGAAGACCCCGGACGACGTCGCGAAGATGAACGATGACTTCCGCCGCGACGTGATGGACTACGAGGGCAAGGACGCCCTCGACCGCTGCACGAAGTACGCCGTGGCGCTCGTCGTGATCGGCGACAACCAGGACGAGCTGTCGGGCGAATGCCGCTGGGTGGTCAAGGCGCTCCGCCAGAAGGCCGGGCTGCTGATGGCCGCCGACGCCCGCATGGCCCCCATCGCCGCCGAGATCCGCGCGCGGACGCAGGACGTGCTCAAGAATCCCGCCAATCACGAAGGGAACCGCCATTGAGAAACGCACCGCTGATTGCCGCCTGCCTGATCCTCGCCGCTTGCGACAAGGCGCAGCCGTCGACGCCCGTCGCGAAGGTCGCGGCGCTCCCGTCGTTCGCGTCCGCGTCGGGCGGGACGCTCCTGCAGGTCCCCGCCGGCGCGGCGGGCCAGTTCTACATCGACGCTCATCCCGTCACGCAGGAGATCTATCAGAAGGTGATGGGCGTCAATCCGTCGAAGCAGAAGAATCCTCAGGCGCCGGTCGCAGGAGTCCAGTGGGTCGACGCCGTCCGCTTCTGCAACAAGTGCTCGGAGATGGAAGGCCTCAAGCCCGCCTATGACCTGAAGACCTGGGCGTGCGACGTCAGCGCCGACGGCTACCGCCTGCCGACGGAGGCCGAATGGGAGGTCGCCTGCCGCGCGGGGAGCACGGGCAAGTATCCGTTCGGCGACGACGCCTCGCAGCTCGGCCGCTACGCCTGGACGAAGTCGAACTCCGAGGGGAAAGTTCGGCCGGTCGGACAGAAGGAGCCCAACGCCTGGGGACTCTACGACATGCTGGGCAACGTCTGGCAGTGGACGAACGACTGGTTCGACCAGGAGCAGAAGCAGCGGGCGCTTCGCGGCGGCGCGTGGGATACGGATGCCTCGAAGGTCGACCCGTCACTTCGCAAGAAGGAGTTCCCGGTCTACACCGACGCCTGCTTCGGGGTCGACTCCAACGGCTTCCGTCGCGTCAAGAACTCCGTGCTGCCGAAGGCGGGGACGCCCGTGACGGTCGCGCCTCCCGTGACTCCGACGATCGAGGTGAAGAAGGATCCCCCGCCGACTCCGGCGGTCCAGGGGAAGACAATTCCCGGGCTCAAGGGGACGATCGTCTTCGTCAGCGATCGCACCGGCGCGCTCGAGATCTGGAAGATGCACGCGAGCGGGCAGGACCAGAAGCAGCTGACCAACGAGAAGACCCCGCACGCGGATCCCAAGTTCTCGCCCGACGGCAAGACGATCCTCTACACCGCGCTGAAGGGCGGCTTCCCCGAAGTATGGCGGATGAACCGCGACGGCTCGGATCAGAAGAAAGTCGCGACGGGTCTTCAGGCGAGCTGGGCGCCCGACGGGAAGTCGATCGTCCTTATCCGCGACAACCAGTGCTTCGTGCGCGATCTGGCGTCGGGCACGGAGAAGCGCGTCACGCCCGAGAAGTGGGAGCGGTGCGGCGTGCCCGCGTGGAGCCCCGACGGCAAGACGGTCGCCGTGGCCAGCCGCCACCTCGAGTCGATCGGCATCTTCCTGGTCGGCCTCGACGGCAAGTCGGAGGCGCAGCTCAAGACCCAGGAAGCCTGCTGCACGCCGGCGTGGTCGAAGGATGCGAAGCGGCTGCTCTGCCAGTCGGTGAAGGGCCACTGCTACCAGCTCGAGGCCGACGGCAAGAACTGGGAGCAGATCACGTTCGGCGCCGACGTCCAGCACGACGCCCGCTACTCTCCGGACGAGTCGGCCTTCGTCTACTGCCGCGCCCCGAGCCCGGAAGGCCCGTGGCAGCTCTGCGTGAAGAAGTTCGACAGCGACGATTTCGACTTCGCCCAGATCACGAGCGAGGGATCAAACTCGCTGCCCGACTGGCACTCCGTGGAAGACTAGGCCTCAGCATACGCCCCCCTGGGGGGAGGCGGGGACCCCTGCTGAGTGCTGTGTGCGGTCTTCCTACTTCGTCCAGAAAATGGACGCCATGTCCATGAAGGACGTGGGGAGAAGCTTGTACTTCTTCTTCTCGTCCTGCGTCTCGCGGATCAGCCCTTTCATCGGGATCACTTCGACCTCGAGGCCCGCGAGCCGGACCATGTGGCCCCACTTGTTCCCGATGACCGCCTCGCCGGCGGCCACGCCGTAGCGGGTCCCGAGGATGCGGTCGTACGCGGCGGGCGATCCTCCGCGCTGGAGGTGGCCGAGGGCGATCGCGCGGGCTTCGAAGCCGGTGCGCTTCTGGAGCTCGCCCGCGACGGCCTCGCCGACCTGCCCGGGCTGGAGGATGACGTTCTTGAAGCTGTCGTATTGAGGCTCGCCGGACAGCGACCAGCGGCCCGTGGAGTCCTTCACGACGTGGGGCGCAACCTCGATGCCCGAGATCTTCGAGCCCTCGGTCACCACCACGATGCTGTGCGACTTGCCCGTGCCGCGCACCCGCTTGAGGACGTCGCAGATCTCCTGGATGTCGACGGGCTTCTCGGGGACCGCGATGTAGTCGGCGGCGCTCGCCATGCCGCTGTAGGCGCCGATCCAGCCGGCGTGGCGGCCCATGCACTCGACCACCATGATGCGGTGGTGGCTCATGGTCGTCGACCGCAGCGCGTCGATCGCGCGCGTGGCCTGCTCGACGCTCGACCAGAAGCCGAACGTGAAGTCGGTCCCCTGGACGTCGTTGTCGATCGTCTTGGGGACGCCGACGACGTTGAGCTTGTAGTCGCGGTGGAGGTAGTAGCCGATCTCGAGCGTGTCGTCGCCGCCGATGGCGATCAAGGCGTCGAGCTCGTGGCGCTTCCAGACGGCCAGCGCGCGCGTCACGTGCTCGGGCGACTTGTACAGGTTCGTGCGCGAGGTCCCGAGGATCGTGCCGCCCTCGTAGATGATCTCGCCGACGTTCTTCATGTCGAGGTCGACCTTGTGGTCGTCCCGGAGGCCGGCCCAGCCGTCCACGAACCCGATGCACTTCCACTCGGTGGTCTTGTCATGGGTCAGGCGGGTGACGGCGCCGCGGATGACGGCGTTGAGGCCGGGGGCGTCGCCGCCGCCGGTCAGTAGGCCCACTTTCTTCATGGTGTTGCGTGCTCCCTGGAGAAGAAAACGGCGCCGATCCTACCAAAGTCCAGGGTCGAACGGAATGAAGTAATGAGTTACCGCCGCCGCCGGACCCGCAGCAAGGCCATCGCCAGGAAGGCTTCCAGGCCGGTCAGGCCGCACCCGCCGCCGCCTCCGCCTCCCGAGGAGGGGACCGAGGACGAGTTCAGGGGATCGGTGCCGGCGTTCATTTCCTGAAGATTGGTGAAGGTGTCCCCGTCGGGGTCGTCCGTGGCCGTCTGGAGCAGGTTGCCGAAGTGGGCCATCTCCCACGCGTCCGTCAGGCCGTCGGTGTCCGAATCCGTGAGGTCGGAGGGCTTGAAGTCCACCTTGATATTCTCCCCGGTGAGAGCGACGACTTTGGTCGCGACCCCGGTCCCGAACACGCCGCCCGTGGCCTCGACGATGACGCTTCCGCCGCCGGAATACGGGAAGGCGTAGCCTCCGGCCGTGCCCGTCACGGCGTAGAACGCGCCCGGCGGATTGAGCCGGACCGTGACGCCGGAGAGCCCTTCGCCGATGTCGTAGAAGTTGTTTCCGTTGTCGTCGAACACGACTCCGAGGATGAACGGGCCGTTGGCCGGGATCGTCCCGAAATCCTGGGTGACCAGGTCGGTCATCTGCTTGGTGGCGGTCGGCGTGTCGTGATGGAGATAGAAGATGCCGATCTCGCGAAAGTAGGGCGGGTCATGAGTGTTGAGCAGATTGACGCGGTGGCCGCGACCGCCGATGCCTTCGTCGATCATGAGAATGTTTTCCAGCTGTTCTGCGGTCCCGTGGACGCCCGGCGCGCTGCCGCCCGCGTAGGCGATGTTCTCGCCGACCATGCCGCCCGGGACCTGCCAGTTGTAGCCGGCGTTCTTGATCCGGGTAGAGAAGATCGTGCCGTTCGAGCTGTTGTGCTGGAAGAGGTCGTTGTTGTAGAGATCGTTGCAGTGGCTCTGCGCGGAGGAGCGAAGGATCGCATTCATCGCCAGGGGAGGGCGGGCGCCGACGACATTGTCCGGGGCCACCAGTCCCTCGGCGATGTTCCCGCCGGGAATGCCCGCGCTCAGTCCATTGGTCAGGGACGGATTCCCGGACACGGCGGTCGTACTCAGCCGGGTCCCTTCAGCCGTCGGGTTGGCTCGGGCGCGGTTGATGATTTCGAGCACGAGCTGTTCGGCGGCGGTCGGATTGCCGCTGCCGGTGTACTGCGTTTGCGCCCAGGCCGAGGAAGCCGTGGCCAACACGAGCGCGGCCGTCAGGGCGTTCTTCATGATGCGTCCTCGTTTCCCATAGACAATACACCACCGATGGAACCGATCCCCCCCGCGTCTTCGGATTCGGGGTCCCTGGATTGAGACACCGGCCGGGCGGGCACCGTAGGATAGGCGCGGAGCGGAGATCCGAACCCAAGGAGCCCCTCATGCGACTCGTCCTCCTCGCTCTGGCCCTCGTCCTCCCCCAGTCCCGCGAATCCGAACTCTGGGAAAAGCTGGGCCCGCTCTTCACGCCCCTGCCTGAATACAAGGACGAGCTGGGCGGCCTCCGCCCCGTGCTCAAGTTCGCCGACGGGCGCGACGTGAAGAGCGCCGACGACTGGAAGGCGCGCCGCGAGGAACTGGTCAAGAAGTGGCACGCGCTCCTGGGTCCCTGGCCGCCGCTCGTCGAGACCCCCGTCGTCCAGGAGCAGTGGAAGGAGGAGGTCGAGGACTTCACCCGCCACCGCCTGGAAATCGAAGTCGGCCCCGGACGGAAGACGTTCGCGTACCTGCTCCGGCCCAAGGGCGCCGGTCCGTTCCCCGCGATCGTCGACGTCTTCTACTACCCCGAGGACGGCGCCGGCATGAAAGCCGACAAGCGCCAGCAGAACGACTTCGGCTACCAGGCGGTGAAGCGCGGCTTGATCGCGCTCTGCGTGGGCCAGAACCCCACCGCGCCGCGGCCCAACGCCGACCTCTATTTCCCGACCTGGGACAAGGCGCAGCTCCAGCCGCTCTCGTGGCTCGCCTATGTCGCCGCGAACGCCCACACGGTCCTGGCGCAGCGGAAGGACGTCGATCCGAAGCGCATCGGCGTCGTGGGCCATTCCTACGGCGGCAAGTGGGCCCTCTTCGCGGGCGCCCTCTACGAAAAGTTCGCCGCGGTCTGCATCTCCGATCCGGGCATCGTCTTCGACGAGAAACGTTCGAACATCAATTACTGGGAGCCGTGGTACCTGGGCTACGAGCCGGGCACCGAGTTCCGAGCCCGCGGCCTGCTCAAGGGTCCGACCGACCGCCGGGGTCCCTACAAGCAGATGATGGAAGAGAAGACCGACCTCCACGAGCTTCATGCGCTCATCGCGCCGCGGCCGTTCTTCGTCTCGGGCGGCGCGGAGGACACGCCGGCCCGCTGGGTCGCGCTGAACCAGACGGTCGCGGTGAACAAGGTGCTCGGCGTCCAGAACCGCGTGGGGATGCACAACCGGCCCGAGCACAAGATCACGCCCGAGGCCTCCGACCGGGTCGCCGACTTCTTCGAGTATTTCCTGAAGGAAAAAAAGTAGAAACAGCGGCCGAGTCACGTTTAGTATCTGAAGGGCGAGCCACCTCTCTATTTGCGGGATCTAGTCATGACGCTTCGGATTGTCGCGCTCCTCCTCGTCGCGGCCGGCACCGTCTTCGCCCAGCAGAACAAGGGCGGCGGCAAGGACGCGGGCGGCCCCGGCGAGTTCCACGGCGACCTCCGGGACAAGCAGGGCGTCATGATGAAGGCCCACATGCTCGCGCCCCGCGACTTTCCCCCCCAGCGGACCCTCGCGCTGCTCCTCGTCTACCACGGGATGAACGGCAACGAGGACAACTACTACGGCGGCACGGTCGAGGCGATCCGGCGCAACAAGTGCGAGAACGAGTTTGTCGTCATCGCCGGCAAGTCGAAGGGCCCGGGCTGGACGATCGAGGACGACGGCCCGATCTCCAAGCGCGTCATCGAGTGGGCGAAGGAGAAGTACCCGATTGACCCGCGCCAGATCTTCATCTGGGGCAGCTCCAACGGCGCCGGCTTCATCGGCAAGTTCGGCTGGGAGAATCAGGATCTCGTCGCGGCTGCGATCGGCTACTGCGGCGGCTACAACTTCCAGGCCAAGGAGAAGATCACCAACGGCGCCGATTCGAAGACCGACTGGTACTTCGTCCACGGCGGCAACGACAATCCCCAGAACTCCGGCAACGCCGCTAAGGCGCTCCAGGCGATGGGCATCCGCGCCATCTTCCGCCAGCTGGACGGCTACGGCCACACGGACATCTGGGACGGCGGGGGCCATCCCGACCAGGTGCTCGTGAACGAGTGCCGCGACGACTACATCCAGTGGCTCCGCGCGGTCCGCCACAAGACCATGGAGCTGCCGGCCAAGGACAAGGACTTCATGGGCCGCTTCGAGAAGTCGGCCGACAGCATGCTCGGGAGCAAGGCGACCTATCTGAACCTCCAGCGCATCGGCAGCGTGCCCGCGGGGGCGGCGATCGCGATGGGGCTTCAGTCGAAGAGCACGGGCGTCCGCGCGAACGCGGCCGAGGCGTGCGAGCGGTCGTCGTTCGGCAAGGCGGTGGCCGACGAGCTCGTCAAGCTGGCGCACGACGAAAACGACAAGGTGGCCGCGACGGCGATCCACGCGCTCGGCACGTACGCGGTGTGGCACTACCCGGAGGCGTTCGAGGCGCTCTGCGGCGTGGTCGCCGGCGACAAGGGCGACAGCTCGAAGGGCCCGAGCGCCGGCGAGCGGCTGCTCGCGGTCGACGGCCTCGCGCGGGCGCTGCGGCTCGCCGCGTTCGGCAACTTCGAGGACAAGAAGGCGTGGTGGACGCTGGTCCGCGCCCTGGACGACGACGACGTGAAGATCCGGACGGCCGCGTTCGGCGCGCTCCAGAAGGCGAACAAGGATGCGTTTGGCTATCAGCCCGGCGCCATTCCGTCGGCCCGCAAGGACGCCGTCGCGAAGTGGACCGCCTGGGTCACCACGAAGTGCGGCGCGGCCGACGCGAAGTAGGCCTCAGGGGTCGGCCACTACTCCGATCGTCGTCTCGAAGGGCTTTCCGTCGGACCACTTCCTCCGGGAAAGGACCAGCCGATCACCCGGACGGATCCTGTACACGCCCGGCTCCAGCACCCAGCGCTGACGGATCTCGGAGGAGTCGGCGATGCCTTTGGCGCGCTCTTCCGCCGAGGTTAAGTAGAAAGCCAACGTCCGGTCCTGCTCCCTCCTGGGCCATCGCGGGAACTTGCGGCCTCCTTGGTCCCAGCCGTAGGTGTTCGCCGTGATTCCGCGGGTCGTGTCATACATCCAGTTGACCCAGGTGCCGTAGGTGAGGGTCTCGTCGTAGGTCACCGTCACCAGCCCCTGGGGACCGTGCTGGATCGTCCGAAGGGTGAGCTCGTAGTACCGGCCGGTGACGAGCACCGGATGAACCAGCACCAGGAGAGTGCCCGCAACGAGGAAGATCAGCACGCTGATCGTCAGCCACAGCACCGCAGGTCGTGTGCGCGACATCGACGGTCAGTCTATCACAGTCCCGGTCGGCCGCAGAATGTTGGAACACTTCGCGGCGTTCGTCGCGAAGTGGACCGCCTGGGTCACCACGAAGTGCGGCGCGGCCGACGCGAAGTAGCCGACCTCAGGGCTTCGGCTCGACGCTGATCTCCGATGGCCAGGTCTTCCCATCCGGGAGCGTCGTCTCGATAAATTGCAGCCATTCGCCGGATCGAATTCGATACGTGCCCTCCTTCAGGAGGAGCCGCTGGTTGGGACTCCACCGGAACCCGATGGTCCGGTCCCGGTCTCTTCGCGGCCAGCGCAGGAATCCGGATGGCTTTTGATCCCAGCTATACCGGATCGATTCCGCCTTCGACATCCGGGGTCTCCACCTCCAGATAACCTCCGTGTCGTAGGTCAGGCTTTCGTCGTAGGTAATTATCAGCATTCCGTCGTCGTCGAGATCCACCTTCTTGACGGTGAACTCATAGTATCTGCCCATCAGAAGCACGGGATGGAGCAGGAGCACCAGGCCGAGGGCGATGAGGATCGACAGCACGACCGCGATGGCCCAAAGAATGGCGTTCTTCTGCCGCGGCACGGGACTATTGTACTGCGACGACCGGCCGGTCAGTCCATCAGCGTCTTGGCCGGGTCGACCGCGGGGAGGGCGATGAACGACAGCCCCTGGCACCGCTCGCACGGCACCGCGACGTTGGGCAGCTGGAAGCCCTTGCCGCCGCAGGCCGTGCACGCCTGCTGGGTGAGGATGTCCTCGAGCTTCGTCCGCGACTTGCCGTCGCGCACGCCGTCGCCGCAGTTCCTGCAGGGCGCCAGGCCCGACTCCTTGCAGTCGGCGCAGTTCGCCTTGAGGATCGCGAAGCCCTTGCAGGCGTCGCAGACCTGGGTCGGAATGCCGGCGGTGTAGGGCCCGACGCGGCCCTTGCCCTTGCAGACGGCGCAGTCCCTCTCGGTCTCCTTGTGCCCGTTGCACGTCTTGCAGATCGTGCAGTCCTTGCAGCCCTTGAAGCCGTCGCGCCACGGCTTGCCGGCGCAGATCGGGCAGTTGATGACGCCCGACTGGCTGCAGCGCGGGCAGCCGGCGTTCTTGAACACGCCCATGCCGAGGCACTTCTGGCACTTGATGAGCGTGCTGCCGGGCGCGCCGGGCTTCTGCGCCCACGCCAGGCCGTGGCAGTTCGAGCAGGTGACGTCGACCTTCTTCTTCCCCTGGCAGAAGGTGCACGCCATCTTGCCGTCCTTGCAGGCGCGGCAGTAGACGGCGGCCTTATAGCTGTCGGCGAGCGCCTTGAAGTGGTCGGCGATGCGGGGCGTCGGCGCTGCGGGACCCGCCATCGTGAGGAGCGCCTTGTACGCGTTCTCGTACCCCTGGTTGGCGCTGAAGACGCGCGACAGGTCGAAGAGGGCGACCGCGTACTTGGGAGCGAACGTCGGGGCGGAGCGGGCCCTCGATTCGACGTCGCCGGTCACCGTGCCCGCGACATTCGCCTTCCTGGCCAGGATCGAGGCGATCGAGGCGATGGCGAGGTCTTCGCGCTTGCCCCAGCGGTCGCCGTCCTTGATATAGCCGAACTTGCCGACGATGTCCGACGCGCGGTCGCCCAGCGCGCTCGCGTGGAGGATCATGAAGTGTTTGAGCGCCTCGGCGCCGTCGCCCGCCTTCGGGATCGACAGCTCCAGCCCCTCGAGGGCCTTCCGATGATCGGCGTCCGAGAGCGGGGCGCCGGTCCAGTAGGCCTTCAGGTAGGCGTCCAGCTCGACGGTCGCGGCGGGGGTGAGCTTCCAGTCCTTGTCCGACCGGGAGAGAAACCGGGCGGCGACCCAGGCGGCGGGGTTGGACGCGGCCTGCTCGCGAAAGGTCTTGAGCGCGCTCAGCCGGTCGGAGTCCTTGGCGCGGCGGGCGGGGTCCTGGAGGATCTTGTACGCCTCGTCCTGTGCGGTGAGCGACAGGAAGATGAACAGCAGAGCGGCTCGCATGCCCTTACTATCCCCCTTGGTCCTGAATCCGGTCCCTATCTTAGACTCCGGATTCCTGACAATGGTACACCGGCCGGCGTCAAATGTGCATATGAAGACCCCCAAGAAAAAGAGCCTGGTCCTGATCCTGGCCTGCGGCGTGACGGCCGGTCTCTTGACGTTCCTCCAGTCCACCTCGGCGTCCCCGCTGCAGGAAGACGAGGAGGGGTTTACGAAGCTCGGCCCTCCCAAGAGGGGGGAGTGGCGCGACAGCTTCAAGGAGCCGTCTCAGAGCTACGAGAAGTACACCGGCGGCGGGGTCAACCGGAAGAGCGAGAAGCGATCGACCTTCTACCTCCAGCCGCTGGGCGGCGCGGGCAAGACCTACAAGGAAACCCTGGATCGAATGCGGGAGTACGCGGAGGCGTTCTTCGGGGTGACGGCAAAGATCCTCGAGCCCATTCCGATGTACGAGGAGGCGCTGGAGAAGAAGCGGAGCCAGTACGACGCGACGATGATCATCCACCTGCTGGCGGATCGCATCCCCGAGGACGCCCTGGTGTACATCGGCATCACCGAGAAGGACCTCTACTCGGAGGGCCTGAACTTCGTCTTCGGCGAGGCGAGCCTGAACTGGCGGTGCGGCGTCTATTCGCTCGTCCGCTACCAGACGAAGGACGAGACGCTCTTCGCCCGCCGGTCGCTCAACCTGCTGGCCCACGAGTCGGGCCACATCCTCTCGATCGAGCACTGCGTCACGTACGCCTGCGTAATGCAGGGCGCCAACAGCCTCCGCGAGGACGACGGCCATCCGATGCATCTCTGCCCGATCGACCTGAAGAAGGTGCTCTGGAACACGGGGATGAACCGGGAGGACCGGTACAAGAAGCTGCTGCCCCTTTACGAGAAGTGGGGCTTGAAGCCCGAGGCGGCGTGGGTGTCGAAGCGGCTCGGGAAGTAGAGCGGCACGCGACTTGCTCTTCTACCCGTCGATGATGCAGATCGACGGAACCGCAGACGGGTGTGCAGCCCGCTGCACAGTAGGCGGAGGAAGAGCATGAGAGTCATCCTGACGTTCGGACGGGCGTGGAGCGCCCTGGCGGCCGCCCGGAGTCTGGGGAAGCGGGGGATCGAAGTCATCGCGGGCGACGAGTACGAGTTCGCTCCCGCCGCGCTCTCCAAGTACACGATCGCGAAGTTCATCTATCCCAACCCCGACCTCGAGCCCGAGGCCTTCCTCGACACGCTCGAGGAGGTGATCCGCAAGCACCGGCCGGCCGACGGGGAAGAGTACGTGCTGATGCCGGTCCACAAAGAGGCCTATCTGATCGCCCGCCACCGGGCGCGGTTCGAGCCGCTGATCAAGATGGCCCTCCCGACCATCGAGCAGATCGAGCAGGTCCACGACAAGGGGACGCTCGCCCGGTACTGTGTCCGGGAAGGGCTCCCGATGCCGCGGACGATCGTCCCCGAGACCCGCGAGGAGTTCGTCCTTGCGGCCGACGCCTTCACCTACCCGGCCTTCGTCAAAGTCCGGCAGTCGGCCGCCGCGGTCGGGGTGAAGAAGGTCGCCACCCCCGAGGAGGCGGTAAAGGTCTTCGACGAGTTCGTGAAGGACCTCGATCTCGGCAACGGAAGCTGGCCGCTCCTCCAGGAGGGCATCCCCGGAGACGACTACTGCGCCACGTTCCTCTTCGATCACGGGCAGGTGCGCGCGGCGATGACCTACCACAACCTGCGCTCGTACCCCGTGAAGAGCGGGACCGGCGTGCTGCGCGAGACCGTGAAGGCGCCGACCATCGAGGCGATCGGCACCGAGCTGCTGACCCGGCTGAACTGGCACGGCGTTGCGGAGATCGACTTCCGGTGGACGGGGAAGGACGACTCGCCCGCGTGGCTCATCGAGGTCAACCCGCGCTTCTGGGGCGGCATGCCCCAGGCGGTCGAAGCGGGATGGGACTACCCGCACCTGCTCTACCGGCTGGCGGTCGACGGGAAGGTCGATCCGGTCGAGCCGCACGACACCGACATCCGGACGGAGACGCCGGTGGTGGGCTTGCTGGCGACGCTCCACGAGGTGATCCACGACGAGCCGCGGATGGAGGCGATGAAAGGCGCCTACGAGAAACTCAGGATCGGCTACGTGCGCGGCAACCGGCGGAAGGCGCTGCGGGCCTTCGTGAACAACTTCAAGGACGCGGCGGACGTGGGCGGCCGGCTGGAGCGGATGAAGGAGCTGTTCCGGGATCACCGCCACTCGGTGTCGGACGTGTTCAAGTGGGAGGATCCGTTGCCCGCCCTCGGAGTCCTGTACCCGATGGCGGTCTTCCTGAAGCATGGGAAGGTTTCCACGGAGCTGCTGGTCTCCGAGGGGCGGGCGGGGGTGAAGGCGCGGGCATGACGCGCGCTCGGAAATTCCTGAAGGCGGTCGCCCGCATCGCGGTCGGGCTCGTGGTGATGATGTCCGGCGTTACCGCGTGGACCCACTACGGCCGCGGCTCCGAGGCGCCCCGCATCGGGCTGTCGCTCTCGGGCGACTGGTACGACACCTCGGAGCTCAACCCCGCGGCGACGGGCCTGGCGCTCTCCCGCGTCGGCGCGAACGTCCGCAACCTCGAGCCCGACGACCTGCCGAACCTCGACCGCATCCTGGACGGCCTCGACGGCCTGGTGCTGGTCGGCGGCATGGACGACGTCGATCCCGCGCTCTTCGGCGGCGACCCTTCGAAAGCCCGCTTCGTCCAGCGGAAGCGGGACGACTTCGAGATAGAGCTGCTCCGCCGCGCGGAGCAACGGAAGCTCCCGGTGCTGGCGCTCTGCCGCGGAGCGCAGCTGATGGCGGTCGCCTACGGCGGTGCGCTCCGGCCGCTCGACGGGGAGCAGGCGTCGCGCCACGGGATTTCGGTCTCCAGCCTCGCCGCCCACCGGGTGTCGATCGACCCGTGGTCGCGGCTCGAGCGGCTCGTGGGCTCCGGCCCGTTCACGGTCAGCTCCACGCACTTCCAGGGGATCGCCGACGCCGGGCGCCTCCGCGTCGCCGCGCGGTCGGACGACGGCCTCATCGAAGCCGTCGAGCTCCCGGGCGACCGCTTCGTCCTCGGCCTCCAGTGGCACCCCGAATGGGAGCCCCTCGCGGGCGACCGCTCCCTCGCCCCGTTCCGCGCCCTCGTCCAGGCCGCTGCCCGTAACCGGTAGCCGGTACCCCGGACCCCGTAGAGGACCTCACGGTTACCGATTACGGGTTACTGGTTACAGCCATTGGTTCAGTTATGTAGGATGATGCCGTCAGAGGTGATCCCATCGACCTGATGAACTGGACGTTCCCGCTCTTCCGGATCTTCGGGATCAAGGTCCGGATGCACTGGGCGATGGCCATCTTCATCCTCTTCTACCTCATCCACGGGCTCGATGCCGGCGGCGCTTATGGCCTGGGCGTCATGTCGGCCACGATGACGATCCTGCTGATCAGCATCCTCTTCCACGAGCTCGGCCACTGCTGGATGGCCATCCGGCTGGGCGGCAGCGCGGAGGACATCCTCCTCTGGCCGCTGGGCGGCCTGTCCACCGTGTCGCACAGCAACTCGCCCGGCGTCGAGATGAAGGTCGCCGGCATCGGCCCGATCTCGAGCTTCGTCCTCAGCGCCGCCTGCTACGCCGCCCTCTATCTGTCCGGCGTCGTGTGGCACTGGCGGCTGCTGTTCCCGTTCGACAACTGGGGCATGGATTACTCGTCGCTCGCGAAGATCCTCCTCCTCCACGCCGCCCGCCTCAACCTCTACCTCGGGCTCTTCAACCTGCTTGTCCCCGCCTATCCGCTCGACGGCGGCCGCGTCCTCTTCGCGTTCCTCACCGTCCGGGTCGGCCGCCAGCGCGCCGCCGCGATCTGCGCCTACCTCGCCATGCCGATCGGCATCCTGATGGCGGCCTGGGGCTTCGCCAAGAGCGAGTTCACGCTCGGCTTCATCGGGATCTGGGTGTTCATCCAGGCGTGGCAACTCCACCAGCTCGTGAAGACCGGCAACCTCGACATGCATCCCGGCTTCGGCGGCGGCGCCGAGTTCGAGTACATGCCCGACCGGCCGAAGAGGAAGGGCTGGTTCGCCCGCTGGCGCGAGAACCGCGCGCGCAAAGCCACCGCCCGCGAGTCCGAGCGCGTCGTCGAGGAGCGCCAGAAGGTCGACGCCATCCTCGAGAAGGTCAGCCGCGAGGGCATCGGCAGCCTCTCCCCCTCGGAGAAAAAGATCCTCGACGACGCCTCCCGTCGCGGCCGCGGCGAGTAACGTATTCGGATGACCCGACAGGATAAGGCGCCGTTCTACCCGGACAAGTCGAAGCTCCTCGTCGTCATCGACGCCGACGGCAAGGAGCAGCCGATCGCCGCCGCGGCCGACTGGCCGAAGCGGCGCGCCCACATCCTCTCGAACCTGCAGCAGGTCATGGGGCCGATGCCGGCCGACGACCGCAAAGTCCCGCCCGACGTGCAGGTCTACGACGAAGTGAAGTTGCAGAAGTACGTCCGGAAGACGATCTCGTACGCCTCGGAGGTGGGCGACCGCGTGCCCGCCTTCCTGCTCGTCCCGCACGAGATCAAGGGCCGCGTGCCCGCGATGCTCTGTCTGCACCAGACGACGGCGATCGGCAAGCAGGAACCCGTCGGCATGGGCCTCAAGAACCTCGCCTACGCGGCGGAGCTCGCCGAGCGGGGCCTGGTGGCGCTGGCGCCCGACTATCCGGGCTTCGGCGACTACAAGATCGACGTCTACGCGAAAGGCTACGTCAGCGCGACGATGAAGGGGATCTGGAACCATCGCCGCGCCGTAGATGTTCTCCAGTCGCTCCCCGAAGTCGACGGAGAACGCATCGGCGTGATCGGCCACTCGCTCGGCGGCCACAACTCGCTCTTCGTCTCGGTCTTCGAGCCGCGGATCAAGGCGGCCGTCACGAGCTGCGGCTTCAACGCCTTCCCGAAGTACTACAAGGGCAACCTGAAGGGGTGGAGCCACAAGGGCTACATGCCGCGGATCGCGACGGAGTACGGGGCGGATCCGAAGCGCATGCCCTTCGATTTCACCGAAATCCTCGGGGCCATCGCGCCGCGGCCGGTGTTCATCAACGCCCCGCTGCGCGACGCCAACTTCGAAGTGTCGGGCGTGCAGGATTGCGTGGCCGCGGCGGCGCCGGTCTACGAGCTGCTCGGCGCGAAGGACGCGCTTCGGCCCGTCTACCCCGATGCGGCCCACGACTTTCCGCCCGAAGTGCGGAAGCAGGCGTACGACTTCCTAGAGGCTACTTTCCGGCCGTAATGTCGGCCGCCCGCTTCAGGATCGCCTCCACGCGCGCCGCCCGTTCGGGCCGCACCACGTAGAGATCGCCCTGCTTCACGAGATAGGTCTTCAGGAAGACGTCGATCCCGCCGTGACGGATCTCGTGGGCCATCCGCTCGACGACGCGGTCCCGGAACTCCGCGAGCAGGTACGTGCCGGGCCGGTCCTCGAAGAGGGCGATCACGCCCGGATCGAGGCACCGCTCGGCGATGCGGTCGAAGTCCTGCCGCGAGGTGCCGACGAATTCGGCGATGATCCCCTCGAGCTCCGCGGCCAGCACGTCCGGCGAGTCCTTGCCGTCGCCGTCGACGTAGCGGCCCTTCTTGACGGTCAGCTTGTCGCCGTCGGCCGTAAAGCCGTCCTCGAGGGTGGCGTTCATGATCTCCTCGGCCTTGCGCTGCTGCTCCTCTTTCAGGTCGAGGATGCGTTCGACGATCAGCGCGCGGATCTTCGGATCCTCCAGGAACTCGAGATCCTTGCCCATCCTCTGGAGCAGCGCCTCGAATTCCTTCACCTCGGGCACCAGCTCGGCGAGCTCCTGGGTGAACTTGACGGCCGGGTCGATTTTCTGCTCTTCGTTGCCTTCGACCAGTTCGCCGATGGGCGCCGCGGCGCCTTCGTGGACCTGACGGACCACGCGGCCGATCAGGAACAGCATCGAGGAATCCTTGGTCAGAAGCGCGCGGGAAGCGGCGTCGCTCACCTGGGTGACCTGCTTCAGGTACGACTTCTCGTGGACCTTGATCCCCTCGAGGTGTTCCGCCGTGTGGGCCAGCATCGCCTTGTACTCCTCGGCCCAGAAGCCGCCCGCGCGGCCGCGGAGGCCGGCCGCGTCGAGGAGCTCCGCGTCGTCGAGCTCGCGCAGCTCCGCCGGGTGGCGGTGGAAGAACGCGGTCCGGAAGTTGGGGTCGGACCAGAATGCCTTCGCCCGGGCGTCCATCTCGCCGGCGCCGAGGCGGCGGACAAGGTCGTCGGCCCGCCGGCTGAAGCCGGTCATCGCGCGCGCGGCGAGCGGGAGCCGCTTTACGAGCGCGTCGATCTCGGGTTTCCGCTCGGGCCGCAGGTGAAGGTCGCCCGCGGCGTCGACGGTGAAGAGGTGGTCCTCCAGGTGGCCGATCGCGTCGCGCTCGAATCGCGAGATGCGCGCCGCGAGGAGGAATTCGATCTTCTCGTGGACGGCCTGGACGCCGGCGTCGCCCGCCATTGCATCGGCCAGCCGGCCGGTGAGGCCGTCTTTGGAGAGCTTCTCCGCCAGTCCCCGGATCGCACCGTCGAGATCGTCCTGAGTGAGCGCAGAAGTAGCGATGAAGGCGAGCGCCAGTAGGGTGTTCATGCGATCCATCCTAACCGGACCAGTCTCCACTTGCACGTCCTCCAGGCGCGGGATAGCATCTGGTGGGAACGCGACCGGGACGACTGGTGATGAGACGATGCCCGACCCCCGGTCCACCGCCCGAATCCTCGTCGGCGACGACGAGCTCCAGATCTGCCGGCTGGTGCGGGACGTTCTCAAACCCTCCTACGACGTCGAAGTCACGCAGGACGGCCTCAAGCTTCTCGAGCGATACCACTCCGGCGACTACGCGCTGCTCATCCTCGACACGCTGATGGTCCAGGCGTCGGGCCTGGAGGTCGTGATGAAGCTTCGCGACCGCGGCGACGTGGTGCCGATCATCCTGATGATCGGCCCGCGGACGGAGCCGGACCGCGTCGAGACGTTCGCGTTCACCTACCGGGTCCACGTGCTGCGGAAGCCGTTCGGCGTGGCCGAGCTCCGCGAGACGGTCGACCGGGCGCTCCGGATCAGTCGGCCCGACTAGCTGCCAGTTCGGGCGTGAGATCCAGCTCGACCTTCTGATCCTTCCTCAGCACCCCGAGTTTCACCGCCTGGCCGACCGCGTCCTCGGTCAGGAGGCGGTGGAGGTCGTCGATGCCGTTCACCCGAAGGGCGCCCCACGAGACCAGGACGTCGCCTTCGCGGACGCCGGCGCGCGCGGCGGCGCTGTGGGGCTCGACGCCCTGGACGAGGACGCCGCCGTCGCCGGTGAGGCCGTGGAGGAAGAGCACGCGGCGGTGGAGGGTCACGTTCTGGCCGCCGACGCCGATCCAGCCGCGGCGGATGACGCCGTCGCGGATGAGCCGTTGGGCGACGAACTTGGCCGTGTCGGACGGGATCGCGAAGCAGATGCCCTGGGCGGGGAGGATGACGGCGGTGTTGACTCCGATGATCTCGCCGCGGGAGTTGACGAGCGGGCCGCCCGAGTTGCCGGGGTTGAGCGCCGCGTCGGTCTGGATGATGTTGTCGATGAGGCGGCCGGACTGCGAGCGCAGGGACCGGCCGAGCGCGCTCACGACGCCGGCGGTCAGGGTCCACTGGAAGCCGTACGGGTTGCCGATCGCGACGACCACCTGGCCGGCGCGGAGCGCGGAGGAGTCCCCGAGCGGCGCGGCGGTGAGGTCGGGCGCGAGGATGCGGACGACGGCGAGGTCGGTCTGCGGGTCGTCGCCGATCAGGACGCCCTGGAACCGGCGGCCGCCCGTGAGGGTGACCTCGATGTCGGCCGCGGCGTGGACGACGTGGCTGTTGGTGAGGATGAAGCCGTCGGGCGTGAAGAGGAAACCCGATCCGCCCCCGCGGCCTTGCCGACCCGAGCGGCGGGAAGGCTCCATCTCGATGGCGACGACCGCCGGGCCGACCTTCTCGGCGACCCGGATGACGGTCTGGGAGTAAGCGTCCAGCAGGCCGTCGTCAGGATGGGGTTGAGGGTCGGAGATCCACGTCACATTGGGGGTTTTCATAGGGCGCCTCGTTGATTGCGGTTGCTGCCCTATGAACGCGGTGATCCCGGATTTCATCCAACTAAGGGGTCAGGGATGCTTTCACCAGATCCCCTGGATTGGTGGTGAGCTGGTCGAGGATGCGCTGGCCCTCGTCGAGGGGAAACTCCTTCACCCAGGAGGTCACGTCGACGCGGGCGCCCGAAACCAGGTCGAGGGCCTTCCGGAAGTCGGCGGGCGCGTAGCCGTAGACGCCGTGGATTTCGATCTCGCGGTTGATGATGTCCATCACGTCGAATTCGGTCGCGGGGTCGGAAAGGCCGACCAGCCCCAGCACGCCGCCGCGCGCGACCACTTTCAGTCCCTGCTGGCGCGTGGGAGAATAGCCTGCCGCGTCGACCACCACGTCGCACCCATGGCCGCCGGTCGCCTCGAGGATCGCCGCGACGGGATCGACCTTCTTCGCATGGATGGGCCGGGCGCCGAATCGCTCCGCCGTCGCGAGCCGCGCCTCCTGCACGTCGACGACGTAGATCCGCGACGCCCCGCGCACCTTCGCCATCTGCATCGCGAGGATCCCCTGCGTGCCGGCGCCGAACACTGCCGCCGACTCGATCGGCCCCCGGACGTGGTTCTCGAACAGATTCGCCGGCGTCGCCAGGCACTCCACCATGCTCGCCGACAGGAAGTCCATCTTCTCGGGCACCGGGTAGATGCACCTCCGCGGCGCGACCGTGTACTCGGCGAACCCGCCCGCCACGTTCATCCCGAGCAGCACCCGCTTCTCGCACAAGGAGTTCCGGCCGCGCCGGCAGTGGACGCAATCTCCGCAGGTGATCAGCGGCATGATCGCCACCCGCTGGCCGACCCGCAGGTCGGTCACGCCGCTGCCGAACGACGCGACCTCGCCCCCGATCTCGTGGCCCAGGATGAGCGGCGGCACCCGCTTCTTGCTCTTTCCCAGGAAGCCGAGCAGGTCCGAGCCGCACACCCCGGCGGCGCGGACCCGGATGACGACCTCGCCGGGTTTGGGCGACGGATCGGGGCAGGTCTGCTTTTCCACTTTGTGGGGCGCGGTGTAGACGAGAGCTTTCATGACGGGTCATTCTAGGCTCGGGCGCCGGTGTTTTCTATAGTGAGGGCATTCCATGGCTCTTGCCGCGATCGTTCTGGCGCTCGTCGCTCAGAATCCCGAGGATCTGAAGCCCGGCCTCCTCGCCGAATACCGGTCGCTCGTCGATCCGTCGGCTACCGTGACCCGCGTCGACCCGAAGCCCGCGTACGCCCTCGGCGAGTCGAGCCCTCATCCGCGCATTCCGCCCGGCGCCTTCGAAGTCGCCTGGACCGGCTTCATTCTCATTCAGGACACCGACGCGATCACGTTCGGCGGGGATGCCGCGATCGAGATCGACGGCCGCGCCGTGAAGGGACCCGTCGAGCTCAAGCCGGGATTCCATCCGATCCGGATCACGTCGCGCGCGAAGCGGGTCCAGCTGACCTGGGAAAGCAAAGGCTTCTCCCGCGAGCCGATCCCGCCGTGGAAGTTCCGCCACGCGCCCGTCGACCTCCCCGAGATCCGCGGCCGCGAGCGCGTCGGCAAGCTCGGCTGCGCCCGATGCCACCGCGACGCGTTCCCGGGCGTCCAGGATCCGCCGCCGGGACCGTCGCTGGCGGACCTGGGTAAGCGCGTCCACGCCGCGTGGCTGATCTCGCACCTCGACCATGCGGGTCCGATGACCGATGCCGAGAAGAAGACCGTCGCGGCGACGCTGCTTCGAGGAGGCGCTCCGCGCGCGCCCGATCCCGCCGGGGATCATCGGACGGGGCGGCGCACCTTCATCAACGTCGGCTGCGCGGCATGCCACTTCCTGCCCGACGAGGCGCCCGAAGACCAGCCGGTGTCGGACCGGATCCCGCTCGCCGGACTGAACGACCGCATGGGCCACGCCCAGCTCGCCGCCTTCCTCGTCGATCCGAAGTCGCGCTATCCCGACGGCCGGATGCCCGCGATCCCGATGGCCGGGAAGGAAGCGCGCGACATCGCCGCCTTCGTCCTGCTCTGGTCGAAGCCTGCGATCGCCGACGCGCCGATCGACGAGGTTCCGAACGAGGCGCTCGTCCGCGAGAAGCGGTGCGCCCAGTGCCACGAGCAGGTCGAGCCGCTGAACATCCCCATCAAGGCGGGGGGCGATTGCCGCGGGCCGAGGTTCGGGCTCGACGAGCCCGCGAAGAAGGAGATCGCCGCGTATCTGGCCGTCGCCTCGCGTGACCGCCACCCCTCGGAGGTCGACGAGCGCCGTCGGAGGCTCGAACGGGCCGGGTGCGTTCGCTGCCATTCGCGCGACACCGACCGGCCCGCGCCGCTCGAGGCCTCGGGCTCGACGCTCGGCGGCTCGAATCTTCAGATGATCCCGTTCCTGAAGACGCCGCGCCTCACGAACGCCTGGTCGAAGTACTCGCGCGAGTACCTGGTCGCGTCGATCCGCAACGGCGTGTCGGCCGTCCGCCACTCGAAGTACACGTACCGCATGCCCCTGTTCGGCGACCACGCGGAGACGCTTGCCCGGGCGCTCCAGGACGCCGACGGCGACGATCCGGCGCCCGAGCCCGCGCCGCCGGCCGATCCGACGCTCCCGCCGCTCGGGCCGTCGCTCGTCGGATTCGGCGGGTACTCCTGCGTGTCGTGCCACATCTGGCAGGGAAAGTCGTTCGCGGAGCCCGACCCCGGGGCGATCGCCCCGGAGCTCACGACCGTCACGCATCGCATCCGGCGAGAATGGTTCGACCGCTGGGTCGAGGATCCCGCGCGGGTCCAGCCCGGGACGCCGATGCCCCAGATCTTCAAGCACGGCCTGCCCGCGACGCTCGGGCAGTTCCTGGACGGCGATGCGGCGAAGCAGAAGGACGCCGTCTGGGCGTATCTCTCCCTCGGCAAGGACGCGCCGGCGCCGAAGCCGCTCCCGCTCCTGCCGCTCGACGTTCCTGCGGACGGTCCGCTCGTCGCGCAGATCCCCGTCGTGCTGCCGGACAAGAAGATCGTCGAGGCGATCGTGGTCCTCTTCGCGTCCAACGATCTCCTTGTTTACGACGTCTCGACGCTCGCGGTCCGCGGGGTCTACGTCGGCGCCCGCGTCGTCCGCCAGGTGAAGGGGCGCATCCGCCAGTACCTCGTGACCGGCACGCCGGTCAACACCGGCCCGCTCGATCCGCCGCCCGGGTCGTTCGTGGGCTACGACCGGCTGGCCGACGGCGTCCGGATCCGGTCGACGGGCACCGCGCAGGAGTACCGCCTCTCGGGCCGCAAGCTTGGGCCGATCGAGCTGCCGCCCGCGCAGGCGCCGCCGGCCGCCGAAGTCGTCGTCCTCCAGGATCCGGGGAAGCTCGACGGCGCCTTGGAGCGTCCGGGCTACCGAGCGGCGCCGCTGCCGCGGCCGAAGTCGTCCTCGGGCGAGGACCTGGTGATGCCGGGCGCCATCGCGGCCGATCCGCGAGACGGCCGGATCTTCGTCGCGTCCATGAAGCGCGGCGAGCTCTACGTGATCAAGGATCCGGAGAAACCGGTGTTCGAGGACTACACGGGCGGCCTCTTCCAGGAGGCGTATTCGATGGTCGCCGAGAGCGGCGCGCTCTACGTGCTCCATCGGCGCAACCTGACGAAGATCACCGACAGCGACGGCGACGGCAAGGCGGACCGGTTCGATCGCGTGGCCGCGCTGCCGCACGGCGTGGCCGACACGTACGACTACGGCTACGGGCTCAATCGCGACAAGACCGGCTCGTTCGTCCTGACGTACGCGCCGTACGCGAACCACACGATGGCCGGGTCGGGGTCGCTGATCCGTCTGCTCGAAGGCGGGAAGGTCGAGGAGCTCGCGTACGGTTTCCGCAACCCGCTGGGCTGGGTCGCGGGGCCCGACGGCGACATGTACTACACGGACAACCAGGGCGAATGGGTCGCGACGAACAAGCTGTGCCACATCGTGCCGGGGCGGTACTACGGATTCCCGAACTCGCAGCAGAAGCAGCATGCGCAGAAGCCGTTCGGGAAGACGACGGTGTGGGTGCCGTACGGCTGGGCCCATTCGATCAACGGCGTGACGTACGACGCGACGGGCGGCAAGTTCGGGCCGTTCGCGGGGCAGTTCTTCATGGCCGAGCTGATGTTCGGCGGCGCGATCATCCGCGCGTCGGTCGAGAAGGTCAACGGCGAGATGCAGGGCAGCTGCTTTCCGTTCTGGGGGAAGGGGCTCCTGGGGCCCGTCGTGCTGACGTTCGACCCGAAGGGCCGGCTCTGGGTGGGAAGCATCACGGAGCCGGGATGGATGGCGCAACCCGACCGCGGCGGCGTCTATCGCATCGACTTCACGGGCGAGACGCCGTTCGAGGTGCGGGAAATCCGCGTGCTGCGCGACGGATTCCGGCTGATCTTCACGGCGCCGGTCGACGCGAAGAGCGCGGCCGACCCCGCGTCGTATCTCGCCGAGTACTACCGTTACGAGTACACGGGCGCGTACGGATCGCCGGAGCTCGACCGGACGCGTGCCGCGATCGAGAAGGCGGCGGTCGCGGCCGACGGACGGTCGGTCGATCTCACGCTGCCGCCGCTCGTGAAGGATCGCGTCTACCTGATCACCTCGAAGGGCGTGAAGTCGGCGAAGGGCGAGCCGCTCGTCCATCCGCAGGGCGCGTACACGCTCAATGAAATTCCGCGGTGAGCACCGGCTATAGTAAGTCGTGGGCGAGACCGATCTCATCTCGCGATTCAAGCAGGGCGACCGGTCGGCGTTCGACGCGCTGGTCGAGCTTCACCGCGCGCGGGTGACGGCGGTCGCCCGCCGGTTTCTCGGCGATCCCCACGAGGCGCTCGACGTGGCGCAGGACGTCTTCGTCGCGGCGTATCGGATGCTTCCCGGCTGGCGCCCCGGCGCCCAGCTGTTCACCTGGCTCTACCGGACCACGCTCAATCTTTGCACCAAGCGGCTCCGGTCGAGGGGCCGGGTGATCTCGATGGCCGATCGCGTGGGCGACCGGCCGGCGCCGTCGGCCGAGCCGGTCGACCGGGCGGAGCTGGCCCAGGCGATCGACGACGCGCTCGAGGCGCTGACGGACATGCAGCGCGAGGTGTTCCTGGGCTGTCACGAGCAGGGCCACACCCTGGACGAGATCGCCCGTCGCCTGGGAATCGCCCCGGGCACGGCTCGCAGCCATCTCCATCGCGCTCTGGTGACCCTCCGCGAACGCCTCAAGACCCGCCGCCTCCTTTGAGAATCGTGTAAACCGACGGCGGGGGGTGGGGGATCAAGATCCAGATGAGCAACGGGTGCACGGAGTTCCAGGGGCTGATCGCGGCGGCCATCTACGGGCCTCTCCAGACCGCCGATCAGGCCCGCCTCCAGAGCCATCTGGCCGCCTGCGAAAGTTGCCGCCAGGAGCAGGCCCAGCTGAACGAAACCGCCCAGTTTGTCGGTCAGAGCGCTGAAAGCGCTGATAATCAAGGGGATGCATTTGTCGCTGCCGTCCGGCGGAAGCTGGGCGCGAAGACTCACCGACGTCTCCCGCTGAAGAAGCCGGTCGCCCGACGGCAGGCCTGGGTCCTGCCCGCCACCGCCGCTGCCGCGGTCCTGCTGGCGGCCGTCGCGGTGTTCTTCCTGACCCGTCCCAAGGCGGCCCCCCAGATCGAGGTGGCGATCCAACCGCCCACCCCGGCCCAGGAACAAAAAAGACCGTCTTTTTTGTTCCCGAAGCCGCCGGAGCCGCCCCCGGTCCCGGTAGTCCCGCCGGCCCCGATGCCCGCCCCGACCCCGAAGCCGGAGCCTCCGCCGACGCCGCCCGCGCCTCTCCCCGAGCCGCCGAAGCCGGAACCCGAACCGACTCCCGTGCCGCAGCCGTCGCGGACGGTCGCGGTCATGGCCACGATCGAGGCCACGGGCGGCGAGGTCGCCGTCCAGACCGACGCCGGCAAGGTCGCGGCGAAAGCCGACCTGGGCCTGATCCCCGGTCAGGAACTTCAGACCGGCAGCCGGTCGAGCCATGTCGTCGTCAAGATCCCCGACGGCACGCGGATCCATCTCGCCGGGGACACGCACCTCAAGCTGGTCGACGCCCACAACTTCACGCTCTCGCGCGGCGCGCTCCGCGCCGAGGTCGCCAAGCAGCCGGCCGCGACGCCGATGATCTTCGCGACCCCGACCGCCGACGCGCGCGTGCTCGGCACCGAGCTCATCCTGTTCGCGGGCGCCGAGTCGACGCGCCTCGAGGTCCGCACCGGCAAGGTCCGCCTCACCCGCCGCGAGGACGGCGCTTCGACCGAGGTCGGCGCGGGCCAGGCCGCGACCGCGCCGAAGACCGGCGCGTTCGCCGCGAAGCCCGGCCGCGCCGCCCAGGGGCTCCAGGCGCTCTACCTCTTCCACGAGGGGCAGGGCAACATCGTCCACGACTTCGCCGCCGCGGGCGCGCCGCTCGACCTGCGCATCGCGAAGGGCCGCTCGCCCTGGACGCCGTCGGGCCTCCAGCTCGAAGGCAACCCGATGCTCCGGTCGGAGGTCCCCGCGACGCGGATCCTCGACGCCTGCCGCAAGACGCAGGAGCTCACCCTCGAAGCGTGGGTCGTGCCCGCGAAGGCCGAACTCCCGTTCGAAGGCGCGATCCTTTCGCTGTCGACCGACGTCCAGGACCGCAACTTCGCGCTCTCGCAGAACACGAGCGCGTTCGACGGCGCGGTCCGCCTCTCGACCACCGACGCCGGCGGCCGCCCGGTCCTTACGACGGGGAAGGGCGTCGCCGAGACCCGGCTCACGCACGTCGTGTTCACGCGCGACGCGTCGGGCCGCGAGCGGCTCTACGTCAACGGCGTCGAGCGCACGATGCGGACCCGGACCGGCACCTTCGGCAGCTGGAACGAAAAGTTCCACCTGTTCGTGGCCAACGAAAGCTTCGAAGAGCGTCCCTGGAGCGGGACCCTGCGCCTGGCGGCGATCTACAGCCAGGCCCTTCCGGCGGCGGACGTCGTCCGCAACTTCAAGGCGGGGGTCGAATGATCGCGCTCACGCTCTCCCTGCTGCTGTCCCTGCAGGAGAAGTCCGCCGACGCGGAGTTCCTCCGCCGCATCACGCTCGACCTGGCCGGTACGATCCCGACCTCCGACCAGGCGCGCGCGTTCCTCGCCGACGCCGACCCGGCCAAGCGCGAGAAGCTGATCGACAAGCTGCTCGCGTCGCCCGACTACGCGCGGCGGATGGAGCAGGCCATCACGGTGATGTTCCTCGAGCGACGCAACGGCGGGAAGATCCCCGACGCCCAGTGGACCGACTACCTGAAGAAGGCGTTCGCGACCAACGAGCCGTGGGACAAGATCGTCCGCTCGATGATCGCGACCGACGGCCGGACGGACGACACGCGCCCCGCGATGAAGCTGCTCGCCGACGGCGCGGGCGGCGACCCGAACCGTATGACGAACGACATCGCGCGGCTCTTCCTCGGCCGCAACCTGCTCTGCGCCCAGTGCCACGACCATCCGTCGGTGAAGGAATACAAGCAGGCCGAGTACATGGGCCTCTTCGCGTTTCTCAGCGTGAGCAAGCTGCAGGACGATCCCAAGACGAAGAAGCCGCTGCTCGCCGAAACCGCCGCGACGGGGAAGGTCGAGTTCGCGTCGGTCTTCAGCACCGCGAAGAAGCACGAGACCGGTCCCCGCCTCGTCGGCGGGGAGGAGATCGAAATCCCGAAGTTCGAGAAGGGGAAGGAGTACGAGCAGCCTCCGGCCAAGGGCGCCGCCGGGATTCCGAAGTTCCGCCCGCGCGAGATGCTGGCCGACGCGCTCGTCCGCCATCCCCAGTTCGCCCGGAACAGCGTGAACCGCTTCTGGTTCATCTTCCTGGGCAAGGGGATCATCCATCCGCTCGACTACGACCACAAGGCGAACCCGCCCTCCGATCCCGCGCTCCTCGACTCGCTTACCGCGGGCTTCGTCGAGAGCGGCTTCGACGTCCGCAAGCTCGTGCGGCGGATCGTGACCAGCCCGCAGTACGCCGGCACTCCGACCAAGCCCCTCTCCGCCGAGCAGTTGGCGTGGTCGATCCTGACGGCGACGGGCAACCTCGACCGCATCGTGCGAGGCCCGAACCTCGAGTCGGCCAAGTTCTCCGCCGGCGGCTACCTCAGCGGGAAGAGCAAGGTCGCGCCGGCGTCGCTGTCCGACATCGTTCGCCTCTTCATCGCCGTGTTTGGCAACTCCGAAGGCGAGCCCGAGATCGGCTTCCAGCCGTCGATGACCCACGCGCTCTTCCTGATGAATGACCGGCTCGTCCTCGACTGGCTCAAGCCCGCGGAGGGGAATCTGGTGGCGCGGCTTTCGAAGCTCTCCGGCGACGCGATCGCCGACGAGCTCTACCTGAGCGTGCTCACGCGGCTCCCGGTCGCGGCGGAACGCAAGGAAGTGGCCGGCTACAATGGGAACGTCGCCGATCTGGTGTGGGCGTTGATGGCGTCGACCGAGTTCAGGATGAATCACTGATGAGTTACTCCTGCGGCGGCCACGACCACGGGATCTCGCGGCGGCAGATGCTCGGCCTCCTCGCCGGAGCGGCGGGCGGCATCCTCGCGCCGAGCGTCGCGCGCGCCCTCCAGTCGAAGCAGCGCCAGGTGCTCATGATCTGGCTCGACGGCGGCATGAGCCAGCTCGAGAGCTGGGACCCGAAGCCGGGCACCGACCACGGCGGCCCGTTCCGGGCGATCCCGACCTCGGTCCCCGGCGTCCAGGTCAGCGAGCTGATGCCCCATACGGCGAAGCGGGTCCACAAGCTCGCGGTCATCCGGTCGATGGCGACGAAGGACAACAGCCATTCGATCGGGGTCGGCCGCATGCACCGCGGCGATCCCGTGAACCGCGGCGTCGAGTATCCCTACCTGGGCTCCGCGATCGCGAAGCTGATGGACAAGGGCGAAAGCGGCCTGCCGCCCTACGTGTGGATCAAGCCCGGCTCGTCGGGCTTCGTCGCACAGCACGGAGGCTTCCTGGGCGGCAGGTACGGCGCGCTCGCCCTCGGCGACGGCCGTCCGCCGACCCACCTCCAGCAGGGCGTCGAGGCCGAGCTCGAGACGGCGCGCCAGGAGCTGCGCCGGGCCGCCGACGCGCGGTACAAGGCGGGCCGCGGCGAGGCCGACGTCGACGCGTGGGAAGGGTGCTACGACTCGGCGCTCAAACTGATGAAGCGCAAGGAACTGTTCGACGAGGGGGCCGTCTCGCGCCAGGACCGCGAGCGATACGGCACCCATCCGCTCGGCCGCCATCTGCTCCAGGCGCGCCGGCTGCTCGAGGCGGGCGTGCTCTACACGCAAGTGACGTCGTATCACTGGGATACCCACGCCGACAACTTCGCGATGCACCAGGAGCTGATGCCGCAGATCGACAAGCCCTACGCGGCGCTGATCGACGACCTCGACACGCGCGGGATGCTCGACAACGTCGTCGTGATCCTGATGGCCGAGTTCGGGCGGACGCCGAAGATCAACCAGCGGTGGGGCCGCGATCACTGGCCCGAGGCGTGGTCGATCGCGCTCGCCGGGGCCGGGATCAAGCGGGGAGTCGTGGTCGGGAAGACCTCGCCGGACGGCGCGTATGTCGACGAGTCGCCCTTCGACGCGGGCCACCTGTTCCATACGGTGTTCCGCGCGGTCGGGATCAATCCCGAGCAGACGGTGTATCAGCACAACAGCCAGGCGCTCGCCATCGCGCGCGAGGACATGGAGCCGATGAAGGGGGTGCTGGCGTGAGGATCGCGGCCGACCCCGCGAAGGCCTGGGAGACGAAGGCCTTCAAGCACGACAAAGTCCTCACGACGTGCAAGGTCACGCCTGCGGGCGACGCCGTCCTGGCCGGCAGCTTCGACGGCAGGATCTACCGCTGGGCGCTCGAAAGCGGCGAGCGGTCGATCGTCGGCACCCACGTCACGTGGATTTCCGCGATCGTGCCCGGGCCGTCGGACCGCCTCTATTCCGCCGACTTCCAGGGCAACCTGAAGGCGTGGGATCTCAAGGAGTCGAAGGAGGCGTGGAAGGTCGACGGCGCCCATCCGGGGTGGCTGAAGGCGATGGCCCTGAGCCCCGACGGGTCGACGCTCGCGACCGGCGCCCGCGACGGGGTCGTGCGGCTCTGGTCCGCGAAGGACGGCAAGCTCGCGAAGGAGCTGAAGGGCCACGCGAAGGACATCTACAGCGCGGCGTTTCATCCCGACGGGAAGTCGCTCGCGACGGGCGACTACGACGGCCAGGTCCTTCACTGGGACGTCGCGTCGGGGAAGCTGGTCCGGACGCTCAACGCGGGCGTGCTCGTCACGAAGAGCGCGGACTTCCTCTGCGACGTCGGCGGCGTGCGGGCCCTGGGGTTCGACCGGGAGGGGAAGCGGCTCGTCGCGACGGGGCTGCGCGACGCGAAGAGCAACACGTTCTGTCCCGGTTCGCCGGCGGGGATCGTGTTCGACTGGGAGTCGGGCAAGGCCGCGACGACCTTGAAGGCGAAGGACGAGAAGATCGACGGCGGGATCATCGCCGTCCGGTTCATGGCCGACGGCACCCTGGTCGGCTGCGCCGAGAGCCAGTCGAGCGGCGCGATCTGGTTCTGGAAGCCGGGGGAGGCGGAGCCGTTCCACGCGATCGGCGGCCAGAGCCTCTACGAAGTGGATCTCCACCCCGACGGCGTGACCCTCGCGGGGGTCTTCTTCCAGCCGATCGGCCACAGCGGCAACGGTCGCGGGGAGAAGCGAGGCGACTACGTCTCGCATGGCGGCAACATCCGCGTCTTCTCGATGACCGAGAAGCCCAAGCCTCCCCCGAAGGCCCTCAAGAAGTAGCAGGGAGCACCTCGAGGCGCCGCGTCAGGACGTGAAGAGGAAGCTCCACTCGCGTTCCATCTCGCCCTCGCCCACGGCATATCTCGAGAGTTCCTTGCGGATCTCGGTGCGGAGCTCCTCGCGCATCCCGAAGAGCCGCTTCTTGACCTCGGCCTCGTCGATCCGGTACCGGGCAGCCAGGTCCTTGTAGGTCGGCCGCACGGCCTCGGGCTTGAGATCATAATCCTCGAACAGCAGGTACGCCTCAACCCGCCCGTCCGCGGCGCATCGGTCCCGGAGCCGACGGATGGAATGGCGAAGCACCGTCGCGCTCCAGGTGCGGTCGTAGGCGGTTTCGGGGTCGGGGGAGCGGGGGTCCGTGAGGACATCCTCAAAGTCCGACGGGCCGGCGTCCAAAGAAAGGTGCTTCGAGGCGCCTCCCCGCTTAAGCCGCGCGAGAGCCGTTTCCTGGTGGCCCATGAAGCTCTTCAGGAGCACCCGCAGGTACCGGCGGAGGCTGCCGCGCTCCGGCTCGAACTTCCGCAGTGCGTCGCTCTCGGCCAGCCAGAGGAAGAAGGCCTGGGTGAGATCCTTGGCTTCCTCGTTGGCTTTGGCTCGGCCGATGCGGAGATACGCGTACACGGGCTTCCAGTAATTCCTGCAGAACACGTCGAACGCGGCCGTGTACCGCTCGACCTCGGGGCTTTGGAGCCCGGTGACCATCTCCTGAGCCGTCTCGAGGAAGGCCGGGTGCCGGGCACCCCTGTTCGGGTCGTCGGTTCTCACAAGGCCCTCGCTCGGATCGGATCAGACATATTTGCATTGTATCCCGAGATGGCCGAGCGGGGCTGAAAGAACCCGTTGCCGCCGGGCCAGGGGGGAGGGCCCTGCCGGCCCTCCCCCCGAGAGGAGAGAAACGGGCGAAGTTATCCGTTCGCCGCGTGGAAGGCCTTGATCGCGGCAGCCAGGTCCTGGCCCTTCGGCTTGGCCTGCTGCAGCGCGACCCGCTCGGCGCCCGTCAGGTCCTTCCAGTTCCCCGCGGTGTCCAGCATGCCGCCGGGACCGCCCACGCCCCGGCTTCCCCCGATCACCTTGGAGCACTCCGCGCGGTCGATCTTCTTCATGCCGGCCATACCTGCCTCCTATTCCCGTCCGAGGACGGGGTCCAGTTCTTCGGCAGGACGCGCGCCGGAACACCCGGCGCCCCCACGCCCCGCCGACAGATCCATCACGGAGAAACCACGGGATCCTTCAGGCTTCGGACCATCACCCACAGCAGCCGCTCGCGGCCGGTGACGATGTCCGCGCGGCCCGTCATGCCCAGCTTCACCCGGGCCCCCGACCGCGGCTGAGGCTGGTCGAGGGTCAGCCGAATCGCGAACGCCGTCCCGTGCCGGCCCGCGGGCTGCGCGTCCGGAGAGACGAAGCTGACCGTCGCCTCCAGCGTGCCGTCGGTCGTCGAATCGAAGGCCTCGAGCATCACCCGCGCCTTCATGCCCGGGCGGACGCGGGCGATGTCGCCCGAGCCGACGAGCCCGTCCACTCGAAACCCTCCCAGGCCCGCGAGCGCCAGCATCGGCCGGCCCGGCTCCAGGACGTCCCCCGGCCGGACGTCGACCTGCGTGACGAGACCGGCCGCGGGCGCCCGGACCACGGATGCTTCCCGGTCCCTCTTCAGGGCCTCGAGCGACTGACGTGAGGCGTCGAGGTCGCGGCGGCGCATCGACAGCCGCGAGAGCTGCTCCGCCCGATCGCGCGCGAACTCCTTCCGGACCGGCTCCGCCCCGGCGCGGACCGTGTCGAGCCGCCGCTCCGCCTGGTCGATGGTGGCGGTGCCGGCCCGAAGGCGGGCCTGGTCGAGCCGGGCTTCGCTCTCGCGTACCGCCCGCTCGGCCCGCTCGAAGTCGATCCGGGGGGAGATGCCCAGCGCCACTTGCTCCCGGAGCAGGAACGCGTCCTTCCGCCGTTCCGAAACCGTCAGCGTCGCGATCGCTTCCTCCAACGTCCGCCGTTCCTCCTCCAGCCGGCAGCGGTCGCGCTCCGCCCGGAGCGCCTGCTCCGCCTCGGCCGCGGCCGCCCGGATCTTCGCCATCTCGGCCTGCTCCTGGCGGTCGAGCTCCACGAGGATCGTCTCCAAATTGGCGGCCTCCTCGCAGAGCGCCTTCCCCTGCGCATCCAGACGGACGATGTCGGCGTCGATCCGGGATAGGTCGAAGCGGACGAGAATGTCTCCGCGCTGCACTTCGTCCCCGGCCTGGCGGCACACATCGGCGACCCGCCCGCCGACGGAGGCGGAAATCCGCTGGCCGCTCACGGCGTCGAAGTTCCCGCAGGGCGCATCGCTCGGACGGATCCGGACCGGCGCCGAGACCCCGAGGTCGACTCTGGCGAGATAAGCCCACGCGGCGGCAGCGGCGAGCAAACCTCCCGCGAGCAACGCCATCGATCTCAGGACTTGCGGCGGCTTCGCCAGCAGCGTCTCCGCCAGCGGGGTGTCGGGATCAAGCAGGACGATGCGCATGAGCGCCTCCATGAACGGTGACGGGAATGCGGCGGACGCGCTGGGCTTCGGGGGCGGAGACCATCACGATGGGCTCGAGGCCCTCGTCGGCGTCCCGGCCCCTCAGTTCCGCCGCGGCGTCCGCCTGCGCGCGCCAGAGCATCCAATAGGCGCCGTTCTCCCGCAGGAGTTCGGCGTGGGTTCCCCATTCGAGGATTTGCCCTTCGGAGACGACGTAGATCAGGTCCGCGTTCTTGATCGTGCTCAGCCGGTGCGCCACCATCAGGGTCGTGCGTCCCCTCAGGGCCTCGCGAAGCGTCGACTGGATGGCCCGCTCGGTGCGCGTGTCCAGGTGGCTGGTCGCCTCGTCGAACACGAAGATCTCGGGGTCGCACAAGATGACCCGGGCGATGGCCAGCCGCTGGCGCTGGCCGCCGGAGAGATTCATGCCCCGCTCGCCGATGAGCGTGTGGTATCGCTCCGGCAGACGCTCGACGAACTCCTCGAGACCGGCGAGCTGGGTGGCCCGGACGATGTGTTCCTGGGTGGCCTCGGGCCGGCCGAACGCGATGTTCTCGGCGACCGTTCCGTTGAAGATGTGGGGATCCTGGCCGACGTAGCCGATCTTCCGGCGCCACGAGTCCAGGGGAACGTCCCGCAGATCGAGACCGTCGGCCGTGATGCGGCCCTCCGTCGGCTCGTAGAACCTCGCGAGGAGCTTGCACACCGTCGACTTGCCGGACCCGCTCTCGCCCACCACGGCGACGGTCTTGCCGGCGGGGAGGAAGAGGTCGAGCTCCCGGAGCACGTCGCCGCGGTGGCCGTAGCGGAAGGTCACCTTTTCGAACAGGACGCCGTCCCGCAGCCGCTTGAGCTTGGGGGGCCGGGGGCACGGGCGCGCCTCGAGTTCGAGGGCCAGGATTTCCCAGGTCCGGTCCAGCGCGATGGCGGCGTCCTGGATCGACATCGCGGCCGCGGCGAGGTTCTGCAGCGGCGAGAAGAGGTAGCCGACTAGGGTGTAGAAGAACAGCAGCGTGCCGATGCTCAGCCCGCCCTCGATCACCCGGTGGCCCCCGTACCAGAGGGCCGTGAGCATTCCCGTGCCCGCGACGACGAGGAGCACCGCGTCGAGCGCCAGGTCGATCCGGTCGGTGGAGAACAGCGTCTGGGTCAGGCGGGCGAGCTTGAATTCGGCCTGCTGCGCCCGGATCGGCTCCGTGACGAACGCTTTGATCGTCTCGATGGACGAGACGTCCTCGACGAGCCGCGCCTCGACGTCGGCCGAGTGCTCCATCGAGAGGCGCTGGCGGCGGGCCAGCGGCCGCCGGAGGATCGCGAGCGTGGCGAGGAAGGCGGGCACGAAGAGAAGGCATGCGCCGGCGAGGCGAAGGTCGGTCAGGGCCATCGCGACGCCGGCGCCTACCACGAGGAGTCCGTCCACCGCCGCGCCCAGGACCGCGGCGCTGATCGCGTGACGGATCTTCACCGCATCGTTCACCCGCGACAAAATCTCTCCGACGCGGCGCGTCTCGAAGAACCTCATCGGCAGGCGAAGGACGTGGCGCGTGTAATACGAGATCAGGCTGAGGTCCACTTTGCGCGCGACGTCCACCAGGAACGATCCGCGCACGGCGCCGAACAACGCCCGGAAGACCAGGATCATCGCCATGCCGATCGAGGCCAGGTCGAGCAGCCGGGTCTGGCCGCGCACCAGGATATGGTCGATCAGGTGTCGCAGGTAAAGCGAGGTGCCGAGGCCGAGGAGCGTCAGCGCCAGGGCGCACGCCACCGCGCCGGCAAGGGCGGCCCGATGGGGGGCCAGGAGGGACAGCACGAGATCCGCTTTCGAGGCGGACGGCGCGTCGGGCCGCAGCCGACGGGGGCTCAGGAGCACCGCGTACCCGGTCCAGCGCCGTTCGAGTTCCGCGCGGTCGATCTTGACGATCCCCCGGGCGGGATCGGCGATCACGGCTCGGTCGTCCCGAATGCGGTGGAGAACCACGAAGTGGCCCAGGTTTTCGTCGAGCCGCCAGTGGAGCACGGCGGGAAGCGGGATGTGGCGCAAGGCATCGACGTCGCCCTTGGCGCCCTTGGCCGCGAAGCCCAGCGACTCGGCGCCCTTGATCAGCCCGAGCATGCTTGTCCCGTGGAGGTCCACGCCGACGAGGTCCCGGAGCCGGCCGATTCCGACCTTGACTCCGTGGTGCGAGGCGACGGTCGCCAGCGCGGCCGCGGCGCAGTCGGTTTGATCCTGTTGCAGGACGCAGGCGTAGCCCATTCGAATCTAGGCTCCGGCGCTCTGGAGGCGCCGCTGGAGAATGACGGCCCATCCGGTCCAGAGGCGGGCGAACTCTTCCCGTCTCAGACGGCGCACCCCCAGCTCTCCGTCGACCAGAACGACCTCGTCTCCCACCATGCCCTGCAGGAAGACGTAATCGCCCCAGGTATCCTCCTTCACGACACGGGTGATGATGGGCCGCCGTTCCTGGCGGAGCTGGTCCCAGTCCGGCGCGGCGATCTCCGTGATGTAGCCCATCGATTCCGCCTTGCGCAGGAGCCTCACGAGACTCGCCCGGTCGTCCTCCGGCCCGAACAGCGGTCGGAGCTGGTTCAGGTCGAACAGGTCGCGGTCGCTGAACGTTTCCATCATCGCAGCACCCCCAAGTTACCCCAAGGCCTCCTAGAACAAAGGGCGTGCCATCGGCGGGGGACTGAGGGACTTTTAAAGCATTGAGACCCAGAGGATTGCCAAGGGCCAAATGCGGCTGGAGTGTGCAGGAGTGCGGAGGCGCCGCACTATTCGATGGTGAAACGGCGGCAAGACCTTGGGAATAAGTCAGATATCAGACTGCACAGTCGCTGTCACATGTGCCCTGAGGGGAAAGACCGACTCCCTGGGGAGTTGATCTGGCGATGGGAGGTCGGGAGAAATTACTTCCGGTAGGCGGCCGGGTCGATCTTATGGCGGCGGAGGAGGCGGTAGAACTGACGCCGGTCGACTCCGACATGCTGCGCGGTCCGCACGACGTTCCCCTGGCAGGCGCGAAGAGCCGCCACGAGGGCCCGGGCTTCTTCGGAGGGGGTCTCTACCGGCGTCCATTCCACCGTCGTCTCCTCGCCCTTCGGGACGAGCCGGAGATGGCCGGAGGCGAGGACGGTCGGAGGCAGGTCGTCGATGTCGAGACGGCCGTCCCGGTCGCGGATCACGGAATGTTCCATCGCGTTTCTCAGCTCGCGGACGTTCCCGGGGAACGAGTACTCCCGGAGCATCCGCTCTGCGAGCGGGGTGAACGGAATCGCCTTGCGCTCGTTGCGCTCGGCCATCTCCCGCATCAGGACCTGGGCGATGCGCGGGATCGACTCCGGATAGCTCCGGAGCGGCGGCACGCGGAGGCGGAGGACGTCGAGCCGATAGAAGAGGTCCTTGAGGAATTTGCCGTCGGCGACGAACTGCTCCAGGTTCTTGTTCGTGGCGACCACGACGCGGGCGCGGACGAGCCGCTCGGCGCCGCCGGAACCCAGGGGGGAGACGACGGCGCGTTCGAGGACGCGCAGCAGCTTCGACTGGAGGTTGATCGACAGGGTGTCGACTTCATCGATGAAGACCGTTCCCTCGCCGGCCTGCTCGAAGACCCCGCGCGCGTCGCGCTCGGCGCCGGTGAAGGCGCCCTTCACGTGGCCGAAGAGGTGGCTCTCGGCCAGGGTGGGGTTCACCTCGGAGCAGTTGAGGGTCAGGAAGGGCCGGTCGCGGCGCGGTCCGACCCGGTGGATGAACCGGGCGAGCATCTCCTTGCCGGTGCCGCTCTCGCCCTCGACGAGGACGGTCGCCGAGACGCCGGCGGCCGCCACGGCCTGATCGATCACGTCGCGGGGGGTTCCCACGAGAAGCACGGGGTCCCGGGCATTGTCTCGCCGGGATTCCTCGTACGCCGCGGCCTTGGCGAAATAGACCGCCACGTCTCGCGCCAGGGCTTCGAGCTGGAGGGCCTCGGGCTTGCCGAAAGTTGCGGCCGTCTCGGCTTCGACGATCATGACTCCGAGCCGCTCGTGCCCCAGGAGGACCGGCACGGCCGCGGCGGAGAGCGATCCCTTGAAGAAGGACCCGCCGCGCGAGGCGTGGACCAGGTCCGCGGCCAGGTAGGTCCGGCCGGTGTCGAAGGCGTAGAAGGGGATCCCGGCCGGTCCGGCCGTCGGACGTCGCTGCTCCGGGTCGCGAGGCGTCGAGATCGGACGGCGCCGCCGGAGCAGCCGGGGGAACTCGGCGGTCGTCATGACCGGTTCGCCCAGGTAGGCGGTCCGCAGGAGCGCGAGATCCCCCGCCTTGCTGGCGCGGAGAAGCAGGGCGATGCGGCATCCGGGGAACTGAACGGCCAGACGTTCGACGAGTTTCTTCAGCAGGAGCTCCATGCGGGGCTCGTCGAATCCGGCGTCGGCGACGGGTTCGATCTTCACCGGAGACTGTTGCCGGAGGCGGTCGTATCGGCGGGCCTTCTCCATGTTGAAGACGACCCGCGTCGACAGCCCCAGGAGGTCGGACACCGCGCGGAGTTCCCGGTCGGGAACGTCGGCGTCGGCCGGCCATTCAAAGCGCAGGAACGCCCGGTGCGACGAGGGGTCCACCGCCGGAACCGACAGGGTCAGCGCCAGGACCGCGTCCCGCGAGAAGAGATCCTTGCGGGTCCAGCCCTCGACCAGCAGCCGTTTCCCTTCCGGGGAATCCGCGCGGATCACGGCGGCGCCGCCGGCGGCTTCCGGCAGATTGAGCGTAGACAGTATCTCGATCCGGCCGTTCTTCACGTCCACGCACGCGGCAAGCCCGCGGTCGGCCCGCGCGAGCGGGGCGGCGCGGCGGAGCAGTTGCGACATGAGGCTGCGGAGATCGTCGGTCAGCGCAATCTCGAGCGGAATGAGCTGGGAGATGGCCTGCTTGTCGCTCATGAAGCCCTCCGCCATTCGTCCGAACGGCAAACGGCTCGCCCTTCAGCCTATAGCCCGTCGGGCGGAGGGTTTCCGTGAAAATTTGAAACAAATAATTCCGGGCGGCGGCGCCGCTCCGGACGGGAGGGGCAACTCTCCGGTCCCCGCCGGCGTAAGGATAGTGGGGAAGCCATTTCACGTTGTTATACTGACCCAAACGCCACCGCTCTTACGGTATAGGCGTTAACGGAGAACGGGATCTATGCACCTGCTTTTGGCGGCGCTTCTTCTCACCGCTCAGACCGAGAAAGACGTCCAGCACCCCATCACCGGCGTCTTCAAGGGCGACATCAAGGACCCGGTGAAGAAGGACGTCATCATGAAGGTCGCCATGCAGGCGCCTTCCAAACTTCCGGAACACAAGACCCTCGGCCTGATCCTTCTTCACCACGGCTTCAACGGCAACGAGAACAACTACTTCGGCGGCGCGGTCGAGTGCGCCAAGCGGCTCGGCCTGAGCGACCAGTACCTCATCATCGCCGGGAAGTCGCGCGGCGCCGGATGGGAGAAATCGGACGACGAATACGTCCTCCGACTGATCCAGTGGGCGAAGGACATCTATCCGATCGATCCGCGCCGCGTGTACGAGTGGGGCAGCTCGAACGGCGCCGCCTTCGTCGGGCGCTTCGGCTGGCACCACCAGGACCTCTTCGCCGCGGTCGTCGGCTACTGCGGGAGCTACGACTTCTCGCAGCCGCCGGACTGCTACAAGGCCAAGCCCGGCCTGCCCGGCGCGGCCGCGGAAACGAAGACCGAGTGGTACTTCGTCCACGGCGGCAACGACAACCCCGACAATTCGCGGAAGGCGCTCGACCAGCTCAAGCAGAAGGGCTACCGCGGCATCTTCCGCAAGCTCGACGGCTACGGCCACACCGACATCTGGGACGGCCAGGGTCATCCCGATCTGAAGCTGGTCGATGCGGTGCGCGACGACTGGTTCCTGTTCATGCACTCGCTGCGCCACAAGGAGATCGCCCCCTCGAAGGAGGAGAAGGCGGCGCTCGCGGCGATGCCCGGCAAGATCAAGACCGACAAGGGAATGGTCGGCGAGGCGGCACGGATCGGCGGCGCGCCGGCCCACAAGGCGATCGACTCCGCGTTCGACTCCACGGAAGCCGACCTGCGCGTCGCGGCGGTGGGGTCGACCGAGAAGACCTTCTATACGAAGGAGCTGCTCCTCGAGCTGGTGAAGCTGACCAAGGACAAGGCGGACGACCTGCGGCTCGCCGCGTTCAAGGGTCTCGGCACGGCGGCGAACTACCGTCACCCCGAGGCGCAGGACACGCTGGTCCGCCTGGCCCGCACGAAGAGCCTGGCGGTCGCGGACCGCGTCGCCGCGGTCGAGGGTCTGGCCAGGACCGTGAAGCTCATGCTGCCCGGGAACTTCGAAGACAAGGCCGTCGTGTGGACTCTGGTGACGCTGCTCGACGACGACGAGCTCAAGGTCCGCGAGGCGGCCTTCGCGGCGTTCCCGATCTTCAAGGAGTTCGTCAAGGACACGTACGACTATAAGCCCGACCTGCCGACGGCGGACCGGAAGGCGTCGGTGGCGAAGTGGAAGAACTGGTGCACGAAAGCGGCGGGGCCGCTTGAAGGCAAACCCTAGGGAGGACTGCGGATGATCATCGCGACGGTGATGCTTGCCCTGCTGCAGGGCGGCGTGTCCAAGGGAGACCAGGAGATCAAGCATCCCTGGCACGGCGACTTCAAGGACGACTACAAGGATCCGAAGACGAAGGCGCTGATCATGCACTACCGCATGTGGGCGCCCGAGAAGCAGCCCGAGCAGAAGCACCTGGGGCTGATCGTCTGCTTCCACGGGATGAACGGCAACGAAGACCACATGACCGGCTTCGGGATCGAGGCCTCGAAGCGGGTCAAGCTCTCCGGCGAGTACGTCATCATGGGAGGCAAGTCCAAGGGCGCCGGCTGGGCGACGAACGACGACAAGGACCTCCTCCTCTGGATCGAATGGGCGATGAAGACCTATCCCATCGACCCGCGCCGCGTCTACATCTGGGGCATGTCCAACGGCGGCTGGATGGTGAAGCGGTTCGGGTGGGAGAACCAGGAGCTCTTCGCCGGCGTGGTCTCGTACTGCGGCGGCGGCGTGGACTTCTCGGGCGTGCCCAAGGGCGACAAGGCGCCCCCGAAGGTCGGCCCGGGCAATCCCGCCGAGGCGAAGACCGAGTGGTATTTCGTCCACGGCGACGCGGACAAGGAAGTGGCGGTCGACTCGTCGCGCCGGGCGGTGAAGGAGCTGGGCGCGAAGGGGTACCGGTACGTCTACCGCGAGATCGACGGCGCCGACCACGGCGGGATCACGCGCTACCCGGAGGTCGCCGACGACGCGTTCCTGTTCCTGCACGGCCTGCGCCACAAGGAGATCCCGGTTTCGAAGGACGAGAAGACGAGCCTCGCGTCGATGACGGGCAAGGCGCGGTCGGAGAAGGCGGACGTCGTGGGGCCGATGCTGGCGGAGATCCAGCGGATCGGCGGCGCGCCCGCCGAGAAGGCGGTGAAGAACGCGCTCGAGAACTCCGATCCCGAGGTGAAGAAGGCGGCGATCCAGACGACCGAGAAGACGCTCTACGGCCTGGGCTCCGTGATGGAGCTGATCAAGCTGCTCAAGGACAAGTCGGACGAGGTCCGGCTCGAGGCGTTCAAGGGCCTCGCGGTCGCGGCCAACTGGCGCTACATGGAAGCGCAGGAGATCCTGGCGCAGGTGGCGAAGAAGAAGACGGGCGTGGTCGAGGAGCGCGTGGCGGCGATCCAGGCGCTCGGCAAGGCGGTGAAGCTCGACCTGCTCGGAAACTTCGAGGACAAGACGGTGGTCTGGACGCTGGTGCTGCTGCTGGACGACGACGAGCTCAATGTGCGCCAGGCGGCGTTCGCGGCGATCAAGGACGGCTCGAAGGATGCCTTCGGGTACTCCCCGGATGCGCCGACGGCGCAGCGCAAGACCGCGGTGGCGAGCTGGAAGACCTGGGCCGACAAGAACGCCGGCCCGCTCAACGCGGCGCCGACGGGCAAGCCGTAACCGATTCGAGGATCAAGGAAAAGGGCGCCGTGAAGAGCGGCGCCCTTTTTATTTGTTGCCGCCGACGCGATGGGCGTTGTGGCAGCTGCTGCACTCGGTGGCGCCCCTCACCCGCTCGACGGCGCCGGGCTTCTTGTCCACAAGCTCCTGAAGCGCGCTGATGGCGTTGCCGGTCCGCTTCTGCCAGCTTCCGGCGTCTCCCAGGGGCGGTTTGAGGGTGGCGAGGAGCTTGTATTCCGCGAGCAGCTTGGCGTTCTCTTCCTCGTTCGACTCGGCGTCGCGCACTTTGAAGACGAGGGCGCCCTTTTCCTTGTGGGAGCCGAGCATGATGGCCTTGACGGTGGCGGGAGCGGCGGGGGCGGGCTTCTTCTTTTTGTCCTGCTGAGCCGCGACGCCGCCGGCGGCGACGAGGAGGAAGATGGCAACAACTCCCGCTCCATTTCTCATGTCTACCCTACGCTCCAGGAGCGGGTCCCGGTGGGAGACGTTGATCACTTTCGCCGCCCCCCGGAAGAGCACATGTGCACCCTTTCGTTCCGGCCGCCTTGACTCCCGGGACGAATGCTGCTGCAATGCGCGTAAGACGTCCCCCGGGCGACGCAGTGAGGTAGTTTCCGTGGTCTCCCCCTCCCGAGACGGGATCCGCCAGCCCTTCAGGCTCAGACGGGTTCTCCGCTATGCGGCGGCAGTGGCAAGCGTCGGTGCGACTCTCGGGCTTCGGGCCGCCATCAGTCCCTGGATCCAGAATCGGGGTACCTATCTCCTCTTCCTGGTCGCCATCGCGGTCAGCGCCTGGAACGGCGGGTTCGGACCGGCGATTCTCACCACGGCGCTCAGCTTGGTCCTCGCGCAATGGTTCCTCGTCCCTCCCGGCAAGAGCTTCGCGTTTGAGACGGCGGTCGACGTCTTCCTGGCCGCCTGCTTTCTCGCCACGGCGGGGATCATCTCCATGATCGTCCTCCTGCTCACGCGGGACCGGGCTCGACTCCGACGCGAAGCCGAGGACCGCCGGCGAGCGGAGGCCGAAGTGTTGCGCCTCAACCAGGAACTGGAGAAGCGCGTCCGGGAGCGGACGCGCGACCTGGAAGGGGCGCTGCTGGAGCTGGAAGCCTTCTCCTACACGGTCGCCCATGACCTTCGCGCCCCCCTTCGGGCGATGAAGGGGTTCGCCGATCTCGTTCTCGACGAAGCGTCCGGACGTCTCAAGCCGGAGGAGCAGGATTACCTTCGACGGATCACCTGGGCCACCGTGCAGATGGATGCCCTCGTCCGGGACCTCCTCGCCTATAGCGGCATCGGCCCCGCGGCGCTTCCGACGGAGACGGTCGCCCTCGGTCCGCTGGTCGACGCGGTCCTGACCGACCTGCAAGTAGAACTGCGGGATCGTCAGGCCCAGGTGACCGTCGAGCCCGGGATGCCGGACGTCCTGGGACACGAGAAGATGCTCCGCCAGGTGATCTCCAATCTGCTGTCCAATGCCGCCAAATTCGTGGCCGCCGGGACCGCCCCTCGCATCCGGGTCGCCGCGCAGACCCGCGGCTCATGGGTCCGTCTCGTCGTCGAGGACAACGGCATCGGAGTCTCAGCCGAGTACCATGAGAGGATCTTCAAGGTCTTCGAGCGGCTTCATCGGGCCGAAGTTTACGTGGGCACGGGAATCGGACTCGCGATCGTCAAGCGGGCCATCGAACGGATGGGCGGCCAGGTCGGCGTGGAGTCCGAGGTGGACAAGGGGAGCCGGTTCTGGATCGAGCTTCCTCAGGCCAGGTCGATCGCCCCGGTTCCGGTGCTTTCCGGCCGGTCGAACGGCAAGGAATGAGCGGGTAGACTTCCCGGCGGCACGACTTGGTATTATTGCCGGAATGCCCGTCCCTGCATCCCAGGGTTGGCTCATCGCGGCCGCCGCAGTCCTGGGTCTCTTCGTCGGCTCCTTTCTGAACCTCTGCATCTTCCGGATTCCACGGAACTGCATGAACGTCTTCCGCGGGCCGAGCGGATGCCCGGGCTGCCGCCGGAAGCGGTCCTGGGCGGAACGCGTTCCCGTCGTCGGATGGTTCGCAAGCCTGGGGCAGTGCCCGGCCTGTCACCACTCCTATTCTCTGCGAGAACCCACGATCGAACTCCTGACCGCATCGTTGTGGGCGCTTTCCGCCTGGCGTGCGATCTCCGCATTGCCCGCCGAACTTCTTCCGGTTCAACGGGGGATCCTCTTCGTCATCACCTCCTGGCTTTGCTGCGTGATGATCATCAGCACCTTCATCAATCTGGACTTCGGCATCCTTCCCGACGAAATGACTCTCACCGGCATCCTCATCGGATTGGCATGCTCGACCCTGTTTCCATTCCCGACCGGCGTCCGTCTCCTTCCGAATTCCTCTCCCTGGATCGGCGGGGTCCTGACGTCTCTCGCGGGCGTGGCGGTGGGCGGCCTGGCGCCGTTCATCGTCGGCGTCTTGATGAAGCTTCAGGGTCACAGGGAAGTGATCGGGATGGGGGTGATCAAGTACTCGGCCATGCTCGGGGGTGTTCTGGGACCTGCGGATGCCGCCTTATGCTTCATCCTGTCCGCAGCGCTCGGCACCTTGTTTGGCCTTGTCCGGTTTACGCTTCGCCGCAGGATGGGCTATGTTCAGTTTGGGCCGTTCCAATCCGTCGCTGCCCTGGCTCTGATCTTCTGGTCGCCCCAGATCCATTTCTTCCTCCAATCCTTTAGTCTGATTCACCTTCGGAGATAACGCCGACACAAAATGTGTTCAAAATCGACCGCCGCACATAGAGTAGTGGCGTTGGATAGGTGAGAATGAACGCGACCGGGACCGCATTCGCCGCACTCCTCGTAGCCTTCGCCGCACCTCAGGACGAGCTCAAGATCTCCCTCGCCAAGCTCAAGGCCGTCGCGCGCGAGGGGAAGGGGAACGAAGAAGCCGCCAAGGCGTGGAAGCACGTCGTCGGACACGGTTCCAAGGCCCTCCTCCCGACCCTCGCCGCGTTCGAAGGCGCCGATGCACGCGCCGCCAACTGGCTCCGATCGGCCGTCGACGCCATCTTCGAGAACGCCGACCTCAAGCGGGACCCCGTCGAGCCCGCCAAGCTGGAGGCCTTCATCCTCGACGTGAAGAACCCCGTCGTCGGACGGGCCCTCGCCTACGAGTGGCTGGCGCGACTCGATTCGGATGCGGACGATCGCCTCCTTCCGAAGCTCCTCGACGACCCGAGCCGCGAGCTCCGGCGCCAGGCCGTCGCCCGCGCGCTCGGCGAGGCCGAGATCCTCGTCAAGGCCGTCGAAAAGAAACCCGCCGTCGACGCGCTCCAGAAGCTCCTTCTCTCCGCGCGCGACCACGACCAGGTCGACGCCATCCTCAAGCACCTGAAAGTCCTCGGCGTCGAGACCGACATCCAGGCCGTCTACGGTGTCCTCGCCCGGTGGATCTTCATCACCACGTTCGACAACACGGACATGAAGGGGTTCGACGCCATCTACGACCCCGAGCAGCGCGTCGACCTCAAGAATCTCGTCCCGGGGAAGGACGGCAAGCCCGTCCGCGTCCTCAGCCACACCACCGCCGAGCCGCGCGGGAAGATCGACCTCAACGCCGTCCTCGGCAAGGAGATGGGCGCCGTCGCGTTCGCGTACGCGATCGTCGACTCCGAGGAGGAGCGGCCCGTCGAGGTCCGCGTCGCCACCAACAACGCCGTCAAGATCTACCTCAACAACGATCTCGTCTTCTTCCGCCACGAGTACCATCACGGCATGACGATGGACCAGTACGTCGGCCGCGGCAAGCTGCGCAAAGGACAGAACGAAATCCTCCTCAAGATCTGCCAGAACGAGCAGAAGGACGATTGGGCGCAGTCGTGGGGATTCCAGGCGCGGCTCTGCGACGCGCTCGGCGGCGCCGTGCCCTTCAAGAACATCACCCCCGAGATCAAACAATGATCGCGCTCATGCTGGCCCTGGCTCTGGCGGACGATTGGACCCAATTCCGCGGGCCCTCCGGCATGGGCGTCTCGACCGAGACCAAACTCCCCGTCGAATGGTCGGCGCTCCAGGGCGTCCGGTGGAGCGTCGATCTCCCCAATATCAGCCTTTCGTCGCCCATCGTGGCCGCCGGACGGGTCTACGTCACCGCCACCACCGGCGTCGAGCAGGACCACCTCCACGTCCTCTGCTTCGACGCAAAAGACGGACGCAAGCTGTGGGAGCGGCGGTTCTGGTCGACCGGGCCCACGCAGTGCAACAGGAAGACCAACATGGCCGCGCCCACCCCGGCCGCCGACGCGACCCGCGTCTTCGCGCTCTTCGCCACCTGCGACCTCGTCGCGCTCGACCGCGACGGCAACCTTCTCTGGTACCGGTCGCTCGTCGGCGACTATCCCACGATCGGCAACAACGTCGGCATGGCGGCGTCGCCGGTCCTCCACAAGGACACGCTCTTCGTCGCGATCGAGAACGTCGGAGAGTCGTTCGCGGGCGCCATCGATGCCCGGACCGGCGTCAATCTCTGGAAGAACGAGCGGAGCGCGAAGATCAACTGGACGACGCCGGTCCTCTCGACCCGCCGCGGCCGCGTCGAGGTCCTCTTCCAGTCGCCGGGCGACCTCACGGCCTACGACGCGCAGTCCGGATCGAAGGTCTGGTCCCACACGGACGGGAAGTACTCGTCGATCCCGTCGCCGATCTTCGCCGAGGGCACGGTCTATTCCCCGGGCGGGCCGTTCCTCGCGCTCAAGCCGGGAGATGGATCGGTCGAGCGGAAGTGGGAGTCGAGGCTGCTGTCGACCGCGACCGCGTCGCCGTCGTTCTACAAGGGCAAGCTCTATACGGTCGACTCGGCCGGCATCGTGACGTGCGCGGACGCGGCCGACGGGAAGATCCTGTGGAAATCGCGGACCAAGGGACCCCACTCCGCGTCTCCGGTGATCGCGGAAGACCGCCTCTACCTGCTCAACGAAGCGGGCGCGACCGCGGTGCTCGACCTGAAGAACGAGGGGAAGATCCTGGCCACGAACGAGCTCGGCGACCCGATGCTCGCCTCGCCCGCCATCTCCGGCGGCGCGCTCTACTTCCGCTCCGACCGGAAGCTCTACTGCATCGGCAACTAGGCCCGTCCCTGGGCGGTGAGCCAGGGGACGCTGTCGAGGAGCTCCCGGAGCCCGTCCGGGAAGACCGGCTTGCACAGGTAGGCCACGACCCCCAGCTCGTCCGCACGGCGGCGGTCCATGGGCTCGATGGACGACGTCACCACCGCCACCGGGATGTCCTTCAATTCGGACCGGCTCCGCATCCATTCGAGGACCTTGAAGCCCCGGATGCGAGGCACGACGAGGTCCAGGAGCACCAGCGCGGGCGGAGGATGGCTCGGATCCGCCATGTACAGAATGGCGTCCTGGCCGTTGGTCACCACGTGAAGCGGATTGGTGATGCGGACCTTGCCGAACGACCGCTTGATGAACAGCACCTCGTCGGGGTCGTCTTCGACCAGAAGGATCAGGCCGTTCGAATCGTGGAGAGGCTGAATCACCCGTTCACCCGATGAACTACATAGATGATCCGGATGGCGCGGCGTCGTTACTGAGCCGGGCGCCTACTTCCGGCGGGATTTCTTGAGTTCCTCGATCCGGCGCCGAGCTTCCTGCGCCGCCCGGAGGCCCCCGAACTCCTTCGCCAGCTCCTGGTAGGCGGCGATCGCATCGGCGGCTTCGCCGATGGCTTCGAGCGCCTGGATCTCCTGGAGCCGGCTCTGGCCCGCCCGGTCGATCTTCGCCAGCGTCGCCCGGGCGTCTCCCGCGATCTCCTCGTCCGGCGACTCGGCGGCCGATTCGAAATGCTGGGCCGCCTTCGACCAGTCGCTCCGGGTCATCGCGTCGTGACCGAGCCGGAGATCCTCCTTGGGACTGCGGCCGCCCGTGGGCTTTCGCAGCGGCTTTCTCGTCAGCGTCGCTCCGACGTCCGCCGAGACGGGGGCTCCGGACCGGAGCCGGAAATCCTGGCCGTCGGCATGGACGAACCAACTGCCGTCGGCCGGCTTGGGCAGGACGACATTGTTGACCTGGACCGCCGTCGTCCCGTCCCGGAACTGGATCGGACGGTCCAGGATGTTGTTCCGGTACTCCAGGTTCCGGGTGGGCCGCCGCACGTCCGGATTGAAGCCGTTGTTGAAGAGCGTGTTGTTGACCACCTTACCGTCGCAGGTATTGATGGCGGTGATGCCGGCGTCGGTGCAGCCGACGACCACGTTGTTCCGGACCACGCCCCCCACGTGCTCGAACGTCTGCTTTCCCCAGGCGGGATTTCCGAAGCCGCCGTAGACGATGCCGTTGAGGCCGCACCGGGCCACGAGATTGTTCTCGATCACGGTGCCGACCGAGCCGCTCTTGAACTGGATTCCGGAGCCCGACACCCCGACGCCGCGGATGTCGCGCACGGTATTGCCGCGGACGATCCAGTCCACGCCCGCGTTGCAGTCGATGCCCTGGAAGTTGTCGCCGCCGAATGACGCGATCTGCTCCACGAGGTTGTTTTCCACCGTGACCCGAGCGGCTCCGGGGTCGCCCTTCACGGCGCTCACCTGGTCGGTCAGCCTCGAGGTCCGGGTGTTGTCGTACATCCGGTTGTTGACGATCACGACGTCGGTGCTCGGCGGATCGACCTTGATGGCGTGACAGGCGCCGCCCGTGATCGTGAGGCCCTCGATGCGGAGGAACGACGCGCCGTTCACGAGGAAGGCCTCCTCGGCGCCGTTGGCGTCGATGATGACGCTCCCCGGCGCGCCGGCCGCCGCGAGGACCGCCGGAGCGGCCGCGGTTCCGCCGGTCGAGAGCGCGAGCCGTCTGGGGAGGACATACGTCCCCGGCGCAATCAGGATGGTTTTTCCGGGGGAGAGGGCGCCCGCCGCGGAGACCAGGCCTTTGACGTCGTTGACCGTGACGTCGGCCGGCGGACGGAGGGCGAAACAGAAGAGAACAAGAAGGACGGCTCGCATGGAATCCTCGCTCCAACAGGGCGGTCGCTACCGAAGGGGGATCTCCCGGGGCCGGCGGTCGGGACGCAGGGCTCCCTCCTCGGGACGAGGGAGAGACGGCGCGCACTCCGCGCACAGACGGATCCGCGGGCCGGCGGCTTCCCGGTCGCGCAGCTCCGTGCGCCGCCGTTCATGGACCCGCGTGGCGCACCGCGAACAGTAGAAGATCATCCCAGGACTACGGTCGCGAGCCGTCCGATCTGACGGAAATAGTTCCCGTTCGAGGTACGATTAGGGTGAGCATGGATCCCAAGGAACGCCGCGGCGGAATCCTCCTGGTCCTCGGCGCGCTGGTGATGCTCGGGACCAGCGGCGCCATCACCTATTGGGTCCTTCATCGCGATCGGCGCACCAACCTGACGGTGTTCCACTGGATCCCCGGACCGGGGCCTCTGAGGATTCTGGGCGGGCCACCCTGGACGTCCAACAAGGGCGACAACTATACGGGGGCGCTCGATCCGAGACTGCTCGACCATCTGCGTGCGATGGGCATCGGCGGAGAACTGCGGTTGGTGGCGGACATCTACGTCCCGAAGGAGTGCAGCGAAGGATCTCACGCACTTCTGCTTCAGACGCTCCCCACCGGGCCGATCCCGCTGAACCTGAAGAAGAGAGGGGTCGCGGTTTACTTCGAGGATCCCCCAGGAAGCCTGTTGAGCCCTGAGGAGGCTCAGGCGTCGGGAATCCGCATGGTCCTCACGCCGGACAAACCGCTGAAGCTCTTCAACTTCTCGATCTCCGGACCGGTCGTCAACACTTCCGGAGGAGTTGCCCTGGCTACCTGGTGGTGATCAGCCTCTGGAGGCCCATCCCCAGGAAGTAGAGGATCGCCGCGTTCATCAGCGCGCAAAGCGCATAGACGACCAGTCGGACGTGCTTGTAACTCTTGAACCACCATTCCGCGATCGGGCTGCAGGGAAGGGTGACGACGAACAGCGGGAACTCCTGGCTGAAGATCCCTCCGAAGGAATCCCGCGAAACGACCCGCCACGCGCAGAGGATCGGGAAGACGAGGTAGCCGAGCCCGAGCAGGAGGCCGACGATCGAAAACCTCACGTCGTCGGCCGTCCCCGTTCGAAGAACCGCCGGACGAACGCCTCGTCGGCCAGAGTGCGGGAAAGGTCCTTGCCCAGGTCCTTGAGCAGGGACTGGACGTCCTCGAATCTCGCCTGCGTCGGCAGCCGCTGGCGCCAGATCACCGACTGGAGCAGCTCCTTCCGGAGAAAATCGAGGAGTTCGATCGCCCCGGGCGTCAGGAGGCCAATGGCGAGCGTGATCGAGTCGCCCTCGACGCCGCGGGCGGAGTGCCACCAGCCCGTCGGGATGTAAAGCCAGTCGCCGGGCCGAAGCACGCAGCTCCAGGTGGGCTGGACCTCGCGCTCATACTTCAGGTCCTTCGGCATCTGCTCGAGGAGCGGCCACGGATTGACCGTGTTCTTCCGCAGCTGGTACTCCTTCGCGCCGTGGGTCTGGACGATGAAGACGTCCTCGGGGTCGTAGTGCCAGCTGAAGCCGCTCCGCTCGGGCGGAGTGCAGTAGACGTGGACGTTGACGGGCGCGGCGAAGTCCGCGCGGAACCCCTCGGCGAGCCGCGCGAGCTCGGCGTCGTGCTTTTCGGCGCTTCGGATCACGATCGTCCAGCCCTCGCCGAACAGCTCGCGCCGGGGCAGCTTCCCGCCTTCCCACATCCGGCCTTCGCGCGCGGCGAACGCGTCGACGTCGGGGCTCGCCAGGATCTTCTCGACCGCCGGCCAGCCGGAGAACGACGTGAATCCCGAGGCGCCGCCGGGTCGCGAGTGGGGGACCCTCGTGTAGAACCGGTCGAGGAAGTCGCGGACGGGGAGTTCGCCCAGCAGCCGTTCGATCACTCGTCGTCTCCCGCTCGCGGGGGCTGAAGGACCCTCCCGGCCTGGGTCGCCGCGAGGGCCATCATCACGACGATGACTCCCCCATAGAGATAGGGCGTCCAGCCGAACCGGACGTGGCTCAGCTCGTTCCGGATCACGCACCGCTTCGGATCGGCCGGATCGTACCACACCTCCACCGGCCCGTTCGGCCCGAGGTTGTTGAAGTCGCCGACGCGGCGCTGGTCGATCCGATGGACGGCGCCGTTCGCGGAGAACTCGTAGCTCACCGTCAGGTACTGTCCGCCGCGCCTGGAATCGAAGGCGGTCACCTTGCCCTGCACGGAGGTCCCGGTCTGGAGCAGCGCCTCCTGCCGGGCGGCGTCGCGCTTGTCGCGGATCACCCAGACGATGGCGCCGATGCCGATGAGCGCGAAGACGGCGGCCTTGGTCAGGCGCCAGCTGCGGACGTTCTCGGGATCAAAGTCCGAGGAGTGCATGGGGCCTCATCGTTTGGCCGCCCGGACCGACCATTCGCGCACGGCCTCGCGGTCTTCGAGGATTTCGGCCGGCACTTCATAATACGTTTTCGACGTCATGCGGGCGTGGGGCTTGAAGGGTTTCATGCCGCGGGCGACGTACTCCTTCCGAGCCAGGGGGCCGGTGCGGAAGTAGAGGCGGCCCTTGAAGATGATGCCGAAGAAGACGTCGTTGCGGTAGATGCCGTAGCCGCCGAACATCGGGCGGATTTCCGCGTCCTCGCCCAGCTGCTCGGAAACGAAGTCGCGGAACGAGTCGCGCTTCTTCCTCATGGATGGAAGATGAGGATGAGCGAGCCGACGGCGACGAGGACGAGCCCCAGGATGAGCTTCTCGTACCGTTCGAAGACCGCGAACTGGAGGCGCTCGACGCCGAGCGAGGTCAGCCCGACGAGGAGCAGCATGACGCCCACCGTCGTGACCAGCAGGACGGCGGCGATCGACAGGATGGTCGACCAGCCCGCGCCGGCGGTGGCGACGATGAGGAGCATGATGGACGCGGAGCAGGGGGAGAGCGCGAGCGAGAAGGAGAGGGCCAGGATGGCGGCCTTTCCGCTGACCGCCTTGTCCTGCTCGTGGTGGTGGCCGGCGTGGAGCAGGTGGGCGCCGAGATAGACCAGGCCGAGGAGGATGAGGATGGCGGCGCTGATCTGCGTGAGCAGGTGCTCGTGATGCTCCATGAGCTTGCGGCCCGCGATCGCCAGGGCGGCGCCGAGGGTGACGTTGGCGATGACGTGGATCAGGCCGGCGATCGCGGTGATGCTGAGCGTCCGACCGCGGCTCCACCCCTGGGCCCGGCCGACCAGGACGAAGCAGAGCCAGTGGCTCGGGATCAGCGTATGAAGCAGCGACAGCGTGAAGGTGTAGAGGAGCGGGAGGCTCTGCATGGGCGGGGGATTATAGACGAAAACCGAAAACCGAAAATCGAAAATCGGAAGGAGGGGCGCCCTCCGCTCGGGTGAAAAAAAAGAGGGGCGGCCCTTGCGGGACCGCCCCTCGTGGAAGTCGCCGGTTCGTCTACTTGGTCTCGGTGGCGTGGGGCATCTTGCCGGACTTGGCGCAGACCTTCTTGACGCCGCCGCCGAAGCCGGAGGGCTTGCAGTCGTCCTTGTGCTTCAGCAGGGTCTCGATCTCGGCTTTCGCGCCGCACTTTTCGCACTCGTAGCTGATGCGCGCCTTGTCTTCGCCGGGAGGATCCTGCACTTTCTTCTTGGGGTCGATGGGCTTGGGGATCAGCTTGAGGCAGTACTCGATCTCGGTGGCCTTCGTCTCGCAGCGCTTGCAGAGATTGCCGCGGACGTCATCCGGGCCGAGCTCGCGCTTGTCCTTCTCGCAGTAGTAGCCCTTGACCGTCTTCTTGCAGTCGCAAGGGCCGGTCATCGACTTGGCCTTCTCCGCGTCCTTCTCCATCTTCGCGAGCGCGGCCTTGAGCTCGGGGACGTTCTTGATAAAGGGCTCGGGATTCTTGCCCCAGGCGCCCTTGCAGTTGTTGCAGCAGAAGCCGATTTCGAAGCCCTTGAAGTCGCTGCTGAGGCCGTCCTTCACGGGCTGGTCCGTCTTGACCGGACAGCGCGCATTGATGGGCTTGAAGGTGAAGGCGCCCGCCGTGCCGACCAGCAGGGCCAGGACGAATGCCGCCGATGTGAACCGCCGCATACGGATCCCCTCCAACGTTGTCTATGTAACGTCGGAAGGGGCCGCGGGGTTTCGTGCTACTTTTTCTCGCCGCCGTGCGGGGGCGTGCCCGACTTCGTGCACACCTTGATGACGTTCTTCGAGGCGCAGTCCGCCTTGTGCTTCACCTCGCCCTGGGAGTCGGCGGTCTCCTGGCAGCCGTCGCAGAAGTAGACGATGCGCGCCTTGTCCTCGTAGGCGAAGTCGTACAGCTTGCCTTCGAACAGGATGGGCTTCTCGCTGCGCTTGTCGGGCTGGCCGTCGACCATGTAGTACTTCTTCGTGCAGAGGTCGATCTTCTTGGGCTTCTCCTCGCAGCGCTTGCAGACGCCGTTGCGCATGTCTTCCTGGGCGAGCATGCGGTCGCACTTGATGCAGTAGACGCCCTTGACGATCTTCTTGCAGTCGCACAGCACTTCGGGCTTCTTGAACGGCGCGCCCGGCTCGGCGGGCTTGGGCTCCGGCTTCGGCTCGGGCTTCGGTTCCGGCTTGGGCTCCGGCTTCTTCGGCTCGGGCTTGGGCTCGGGCTTCGGCTCCGGCTTCTTCATCTCCGGTTCGGGCTTCTTCATCTCGGGCTTGGGCATCACCGGCTCGGGCTTCGGCTCCGGCTTCTTCATCTCGGGCTTGGGCTCGGGCTTCGGCTCCGCCGGTTCGGGCTTGGGCTCGGGCTTCGGCTCGGCCTTCGCGATCGAGGTGTCGGGCGGCTCCGCGGGGCGGCCCTTGGCGACGGCCGTGTCGGCCTCGGCCTTGCGGAGCTGCTCCAGCGTCTCGGGCTTGTACATCAGGTACCGGTAGTGTTCGGTCCCCTTGAACCGGGGGGCCTCCAGACGGTAGTGGTCCATCGCGATGGTCCACTTCTTCTCCTCGGCCAGCTTGCGGCCGCGGTCGTCGACCGACTTGAACTCGGCGTTGATCGAGTCGCACACCTTGGCGACCAGCCCGCCGGCGGCGGTCGGGTCGGTGTTTGCCTTGAGGTCCTTCAGCGCCTGGAGGGCGTCGCTGAACCGGCGGTCGCGGAGCGCCGTCTGGATCCGGGCGTCGACGCTGGCGAAGTCGTCGCGGCCGATCTGGTCGTTGCGCCGCTGCTTCAGGTTCGCGACCAGCGTGTCCCACTGGGCGTAGTACGGGCCGTGGAGCTCGGCCTTGGCGACCGCTTCGGCGATGATCGAGTCCTCGACCGGATCCGCTTCGGCGAGCTTGGCGAACTTCTTGTACTCGGCTTCCGCTTCGCGGGACTTCTCGGTGCCCTTGAATTCCGCCGCGGCTTTGGCGGCCGCCTTCTCGGCGTTCTGCTTCTCGTGCTTGTCGTAGAGGTAGTACCCGCCGGCGGCGACGCCGATCAGGACGATGATCGACGCGGCGGTGCCGACCCAGCCGGAGCCGCTCTTCGGGGCGACGCCCCGGCGCGTGATCTTCCGGCGCGCCTCCTCCACCGACTCGCTGCTCGCGCGGATGGTCGGGGGCTGGGGAATCGGCGCGGGGGCCGCGACGGCGGCGGGAGCGGCGACCGCGGCCGCGGGAGGCGGCGCGGCGACCCGGCCCGCGGGCGTGTCCAGGCTCAGCACGAAGATCGTCGTCAGGCCGATGACGATTTCGTCGCCCTTGGACAGCACGTGGGTGTTGACGTCCTTGCCGTTGACCTTGGTTCCGTTGCCGGAGCCCAGGTCGTTGACGAGGTATTCGCCGTTGATCTTCTCGATCTTGGCGTGTTTGCGGGAAGATTTCTTGTCGGGGATGGGGAGGACGTTGTCGGTCGCGCGGCCGATGGTGATCTCGGCCTCGCTGAACTCGACTTCCTTGCTCTCGCCTTCGAACTTGACCAGCAGCTTGATCATTCCCGCCTCCAAGCCCCTGAGGGGTCTGGGTATTCAATCCCGTCGACCGGACCTTTGACAGTATTATTACGCCCCTCGAGGCCGTTCCGTTGACAGAACCCTTACTTGATGGGCTCCCCGCCGTGGGGCTGGGTGCCCGACGCCTCGCAGGTCTTCACCACCTTCTTCTCGTGGGCTTTGGCGTCGTGGGCGATCTTGGCCTCCTCGCGGGCCGTCTGGCCGCACCCCTCGCACTTGAAGAGCAGGGCGGATTTGACGGTCTCCATCTTGCAGCAGAACTTGCTCTTGCAGCAGTTCTCCAGGTGGGGCCCCTGGTTGTGCATGCCGCACCGGGGGATCCACTTCTTGACGCACGCCTTGATCTTCTCGGTGGCGGTCTGGCACTCCTTGCACTTCTCGCCCTCGAGCTGGGCCGCCTCGCGGAACTTCTTGCACTTGCCGCACCAGGCGGCGTCCTCGACGGTGGCGGCGTCGCAGGGGACGCCGGGTTTCTTCTCCCCTTCCTGCGCCGAGAGGGAGAAGCAGAGCGACAGCAGCACGGCCAGGGCGGCTTTGAACGGCGTCATATCGGCTCTCCCTATTAGACCAACATTAAAACACAAATAGTGCATTCGTGGTTGTTGGGGAAGACCACCCCCTTGATATAATCGCCCGCCGATGGAACACTTCTACGCCGTCGTGATGGCCGGGGGCAGCGGCACGCGGTTCTGGCCCCTTTCCCGCAAGCACCAGCCGAAGCAGACGCTCCCCATCCTCGGCCGAACCACCATGGTCCGGCAGACCGTCGAGCGGCTCTTCCCGCTGTTCGACCAGCGCCAGGTCTTCGTCGTCACCGCCCACGAGCACTCGGACCTCGTCCGGCGCGACCTCGATATCGTCCCCCAGGAGAACATCATCGACGAGCCGATGGGGCGGGATACCGCCGCGGCCGTCGGCCTCGCGGCGACGTTCCTCCACTGGCGCGACCCCGAGGCGACCTTCGCCGTCCTCCCGGCGGACCATTTCATCGACGACGCCCTCAAGTTCCAGAAGGCGCTCGCCAAGGGTCGCGACGCCGCCGGGTCGGGCGCGCTGGTCACCTTCGGGATCAAGCCGCGCTACGCGGCCACCTGCTACGGCTATCTCCAGCGCGGCGAGCGGCAGGGCGACATCTCGAAAGTCCGCCGGTTCTGCGAGAAGCCGAAGGCCGACGTCGCGGCGGAGTTCCTCAAGAGCGGCGACTACTTCTGGAACGGCGGCATCTTCGTGTGGCAGGCCGCCGCGATCCTGGGCGAAATCCGGCGCCAGCTGCCCGAGCTTGCGGCGTCGCTCAAGGAGATCGAGGCGGCTCTCGGCACCAGCAAGCTGCCGTCGGTGCTGTCGCGCGAATACGGCAAGCTGAAGCGCGTCTCGATCGACTACGGCGTCATGGAGAAGGCCGCCCAGGTCCTGATGATCGAGCCCGACTTCGAGTGGGACGACGTCGGCTCCTGGAGCGCCGCCGCCGACCGCCGCGCGAAGGACGACGCCGGCAACGCGGTCGACGGCAAGGTCATCGCCCTCGAGTCGAAGGACTCGCTCGTCCTCTCCTCCGATCCCAACCACCTTGTCGGCGTCCTCGGCCTAGAGGGCTACGTCGTCGTCCATACTCCGGACGCGACCCTCGTCTGTCCGAAGGGCCGGTCCGAGGAGCTCAAGAAGCTGATCGAGCAAATTCAGGCTAAAGGCCTGGATAAGCACCTCTGAAGTCTCCTATCATGAAAGTGCTCGCGGTCGACCTCGGGACGAAGCGGACCGGGTTCGCGATCAGCGATCCGCAGGGGAAGATGGCGCTGGCGTTGCCGACCCTGACCGACGTCACGGCCGTCGACGTCGCCGCCCTGGCCGACGAGCAGGGGGCGGACGAGGTGATCGTGGGGCTGCCGCTCAACATGGACGGGACGGTCGGGCCGAGCGCGCAGCGGGCGCTCGACTTCATCGAGGAACTGAAGATCCAACTGGCCGTCCCCGTCGTTCCATGGGATGAGCGGCTGTCGACCGCCGAAGGGCAGGCGCGGCTTCGCCAGGCGGGCCTGGACCGGAAGGACCGCCACCGGCGGGCCGACGTGGCGGCCGCGATCGTGATCCTCGAGAGCTATCTGAAGAGGCAGCGATGAAGGTGCTGTTCGCGATCCTTCTCCTCGCCGCGCCCGAGGCAAGCTGGTCGACCCTGAAGCGCGGCGAGACGGAGATCCAGGTCTACCGCGACTCGTGGGGCATCCCGCACGTTTTCGCGAAGACGCCCTCGGACGCCTGGTGGGCCCAGGGCTGGCTGGAGTGCCAGGACCGCTTCTACCAGATGGACCTCTTCCGCCGCAGCTCGCGGGGGCAGGGGTCGGAGCTCCGCGGACGGGAAGCGCTGGCGAGCGACAAGGACCGGCTCCGTCGCGGCTACACGGAAGAGGAGCTGCGGGCGATGGTTGCGGCCGGCAGCGACCGCTTCCGCGCCGCCGTCGGCGCCTACACCGAAGGCGTCAACGCGTGGCTCGCGTCGGGCGCGCCGCTCCCGCCCGAGTACGGGAAGCTCGGGGAGAAGCCGCGACCCTGGAGCGAGACCGACAGCCTGGCGATCGGCGTCGCGATGGCCCGCCGGTTCGGCGAAGCGGGCGACAACGAGCTCACCGTCGCGCGCGTCTACGGCGAGCTGGCGAAGAAGGCGGGACCTGAGGACGCGAAGAAGATCCTGGGCGACCTCCTGCGCGAGAAGGACCTCGCGGCGCCCACGACGATGAACGACTACTCCCGCGCGAAGACGGACACCAAGAAGGGCTTCGCCCCCGCGTCCCCGATGAGCGACGAGGCCTACGCGCGGTATCGCGCCGAGATCGACGAGGTCCTCGCGTCGCGCGAGGCGATGGGGATGCCCGTCTACTTCGGCTCCAACGCCTGGGTCGCGGCGCCGAAGAAGTCGAAGACCGGCAACCCGCTCCTCTACGGCGGTCCCATGATGGGCTTCGCGACGCCGTCGATCTGCAACGAGATCCACCTCGCGGCGGAGGGGATGAACGTCGCGGGGATGAGCTTTCCCGGCGCGCCGGGCGTGATGATCGGCTGGAACGACCGCATCGCCTGGACCACCACCTCCGGCGGCGCGGACCTCGTCGATCTCTACACGCTCGACCTCAATCCGGAGAACCCGGAGGAATACCGCTACAACGGCGCATGGAAGAAGTTCGAGATCCTCGATTGCGAGGTGAACGTCCGAGGCGGCGACGTGGAGAAGGTCCGCGTCTACCGCTCCGTCTACGGCCCGCTCGCCGGAGAACCGGACCTGAAGACCCTGCGGGCCCACTCCCTGCGGATGTCGTTCTGGAAGAGCGAGCACAAGACGTTCGAGGCGGTGCTCGACATCAACGTCGCGGGCACCGTCGAGGAGTTCCAGGCGGGCGTCCGGAAGATCGTGACGAGCCACAACTTCTTCTGCGCGACGCGGGACCGCCACATCGGCTTCTGGTACTGCGGCGCCCATCCCGTTCGGAAGGCGGGCCACGATCCGCGCTTCCCGCAGGACGGGAAGGGCGGCATGGAGTGGGACGGGATCCTGCCCGCCGAGAAATGGCCCCAGAAGATCGATCCCGACTGGGGATACTTCGCGAACTGGAACAACAAGGCGACGGCCGACTGGCCGTATGCCGGCTTCGGCCAGATCTTCTGGGGAAAGAAGATCATCGACGTCCTGGAAGCCGAGGAGAAGCTGACCGCGGCGCGGTTCGGCGAGATCGCGCGGCTCACGGCGTACCATGCCTACCTGGCGGACTACTTCGCGCCGATCATCCTCGACGCCGCGAAGGGAACCGACGACCCCGACGTGAAGCGCGGCGCCGAGATCCTCGAGAAGTGGGACCACATGAGCGTGGAGGGCGACCCGGGGACGCTGTTGATGGACAAGTGGACCCGGATCGTGATGGCGCGGATCTTCGGCACGTGGGTCGATCCGATGCTGCTGGCGAGCAAGGAGGTGCAGCGGTTCCTGGTCGATCCGCTCCTCTACCTGCTGATGGGCGACAAGAGCCTCGTCGCGCTGAACTATGACTACGCGCGCGGCCGCGACCTGAAGGCGATCGTGCGCGACGCCCTCAAGGAGGCGATGAAGGGCGGCGTGGAAGCGCTCGCGTGGAAGGAGCCGTCGATCGACTTCGGCGGCCAGGTCGGGAAGGCGAAGTCGCTGCGCGGCCGCGGCACCTACCAGATGGTCGTCGAGATGACGCCGGACGGGCCGAAGGCGGTCACGCTCGCGGCCCCCGGCCAGAGCGAGCGCGTCGACTCGGCCCATTACAAAGATCAGGTCGATCTTTTCACGAAGTGGGAGTACAAGCCCTTCGTCTGGCGCCGCGAGGACATGAAATGAGCCTGCTCCGCGCGGCGCTCTTGGGACTGGGACTCGTGGTGGCCGGCGCCTGCGCGACGCCGCCTCCGGCGCCCCGGCCCGTGCCGCGCGTGGTGCTCGACGCCCATGCGCGCGAGATCCACGCGCTCGTCTTCTCGCCGGACGGCCGCCTGTTCGCGTCGGCCGGCGGCGGGAACAATCCGGCCGCCGACGAGATCACGCTCTGGACCACCGCGACGGGCGAGCGTCGGATGACGTTTGCCGATTACAAGGGCGTCGCGGCGTCGCTCGCCTTCTCCCCCGACGGGAAGCTCCTGGCGGCGGGAGCGACCGACGGTCGCATCACGCTGCTCGACGTGGACTCGGGCGCGGAGCGGAGCTCCTTCACCGGGACCGCGGGCGCCGTCGGCTGCCTGGCGTTCACGTTCGACGGCAAGGTCCTGGTCTCGGTGGTCCATATCGAGGGGGAGGACGAGGTCATCGAGGTCACCCGGTGGGACGTGGACCGGAGCGCGCAGCGGGCGTCGTTCCGGCCGGGCGCGACGTCGCCCTTCGCGCTCTCGCCGGACGGCCTGACGCTGGCGTGGATCGTCCAGGGCCGCCCGTCGGGCGTCTTTTCGACCAACGTCGAGACCCAGGAGAAGAGGCTGATCTCGAACGTCGGGATCGTCCGGGGCGACACGCTGGCCTTTTCGCCCAACGGCGGGCGCCTCGCCGCCGTCCACCACGAAGGCTGGAGCCCGATCCCCAATCACTGCCCATACGTGTACCTGCTCGACGCCCACACCGGCAAAATCCTGATCCGGTCGCCCCGGCCGTTCGACGCGCGGCGCGGCCTGGCGATGTCCCACGACGGCAAGCTGCTCGCGCGCGGCGTCGACGGCGGCTTCCAGCTCTGGGACCTGAAGACCCTCGACGTGATCGCCTCGGTGAGCGAGCCGGGCTCGAAGACGGAGGGCGCCGAGCTGCTGGCCTTCTCGCCCGACGATCAGACGCTCGTCTCGTCGGACCGCCGCGGCATCCTCCTGCTCTGGGACGTGCCGAAGCTGATCATTCCCGCCGCCGCAGCAACTCCATAAATCAAACCGTTTGATTTATGGCAAATCCGGCCATAAACGAAACGGTTGTGTTTATGGCGGCCGCCGCAGCAGCTCCTTGACGGCGTCGAGGACCGCGTCCTCGGCCTGCGGCGAGAAGAAGCCCGGGCCGCCGAACCCTTTCGTCAATCCCTGCGCTTCGTAGCCGCCTTCCTCCGCCACGCGCCGCGACGGGAGATAGCCGATCTTGTCGTTGCAGTAGCCCGCGACCCAGAGCCGCGCGGGATCCGCGAGCTTCTCGACCGCGAGCGCGTAGTCGACGACCGTCTCGCCCGGGAGGCCCACCAGCGTGAGGTCGCGGCCGAAGCGCCAGACGGCGACGGGCGCGCGGTAGCGGGCCGGAAGGCGGGCGCCCGCGTCGAGGAACTCGACCATCTGCTTCGCGGTCGCGGCGAGCGGACCGGGCGCGCCGGCGATCTTTTCCAGATCGGGGCGTTCGAAGGTCTTGAAGGGCAGGTCGACCGAGGCGAGCGCCGTCGAAAGCGGGCCCGAGACCGCGGGGCGCTTCTCCTCCTGAGCGACCCGCCAGACTTCCCGCGCCAGATCCTCGCCGTGGCGCGCCGCCAGCTCCATCGTGCCGCGCGGGTTCGGGTTGGCGTCGCCCCCGCAGCCGAGCACGAACATCGCCGTGCACCCTTCCTGCTTCGACTCGAGCCACGCCTGGGCGACGCCCGCGTAGTCGCCGCTGACCTGGAGGTTCTTCGAGGTCAGCGTCGTGTTGTGGCACGCCGCGCCGAACACGATCCCCCGAAGGCGGCCGTCGAGAGCGTCGACGCGCAGCACCGGGACCGAGCGGTCGACGGGACCGTCCGGATTCACCCCGAGGACGATGCCGCGCTCGGTCCGCTCGCGGCGGTTGGCGACGAATCCCGCCGTGCCCTTGCCCCACGAGAGCCTCGCGGGCGAGAGATCGGCGACGGCATTCCGCGCGGCCTCGACCGTCTTCTCCTGCAGGCCCTTCGTGTATGCGACGCCCGCGGCCGCGTCTTCCTCGGTCACGCCGCTCCGCGCGCCCGGCGTGAGGGTCAGCCGCGGGCCGCTGTGGGTGTGGGAGGCGTTGAGGAGGATCGCGTCGCGCTTCAGCCCGGTCCGTCGCACGAGCTCGTCGGCGAGCGGTACGGAGATCTCGGCGCCCCATCCAATGTGGTCCGCGGTGACGAGGAGCGCGCGGCGGCCGCCGGCGTCCTCCAGCGCGAGCGCCTTCACGTAGAGCTCGTGGGCCACGCCCTCGAACGGCGCCGAGCGTCCGGCGTAGCCCGCGAGCGGGATCGGCGAGGCGGGCGTGATCCGGACGCTAGCGAAGCCGGCTTTCCACGCGGCGTCCTGGGGGAAGAGCAGCAGGAGGAGAAACGCGATGCGCGCGGGCGCGATCACCGGACGATCCGGGCCCGGACCGCGGCGACCTTGGGCGACACGTCGGCCGGAAGCTCGCCGGCGGAGCGGAAGACCTCCGCCAGGCGGAGGTCCTCGGCCGCCTGCGCGACCGTCTTGCCGTCGAGGAAGAGCGTCATGCACCGGTAGAGGCCGAGCAGGAGCGCCAGGTCCTTCTGATCCGGCACGCTGAGGCGGGCGCGGCGATCCGAGACCCACAGGCGGTCGAGCTGGTCGGCCAGCCGGCGGATGTCGGCGATGCCCGACGGACGCGCGCGGGCCTCGTCGAGCACCTTGTCGTCGATGGGCAGCTTCGCCTTGAGCGCGTCGAGGCGCTCCTTCAGGCCGGCGCGCGGATGGGCCTTCTCGAGCTCGGCGAGCGCCCGCTCGGATTGGCCGAGCTGGTCGAGGAGCCGCGGCCGCTCGCTCGTGGCCGCCTGGTTCACGTTCTGGACGATCCGGTCGATCTCCTTGAGTCGATCCTCCTGGGCCCGGTCCGCGAGCGTGATGAAGTCCGAGCCGAACCCGGCCGCCGCGACCGCGAGCTTCTCGAACTCCGCGGGTTCGCGCTTCTCGAGCCACCGGTCCAGCCGCCGGATCCACCGCAGCTCCTCCGATTCGAGGTCGGCGGGAATGCGCGCGCAGGACTGCAGGCAGGGCTGCACGTGTTCCTTTCGGAAATCCGGCTGATCGAGCCGCGGGAGCAGTCCGGCCAGCGTCGCGACCGCCCCCTGCTGGTGCTTCGTCGCCTCGCGTCGGAGATCGTCGGTCAGCTTGTCCGCTTCCGCGCCCAGCGCGGCCCGCTGCGCGCGCACCGCGTCGAGCGCGCCGATGTAATCCTTCTTGTCGAGGAACGGCCGGGGGTCGAACGTCGCCTTCGCCGGCGGCGTCACGGGCGGGGGATCCTTCTTGTCCTTCGCCGCCGCCGCCTTCCTCGCATCCGCGAGCAGCGCGGCGCTCGACGGCGATTTCTGGAGCAGCACCACGGCGCGCTCCGGCTCGCCGGCCGCGAGCGCGATCTCCCCCGCGAGGCGGTACGGGAAAAACGCGAGGCGGTCCTTCACCTCCCCCTTGTCGATGCCGCGCGTGACGCGGACCGCGATCGTCGCCTCGATCAGCCGGGGATGGCGGGGCGCCAGCTCCTCTTCGATCGCCTTGATCGCGGCCTCGATCGCCTTGAGCGCCGCCGCCGGATCCTTCCGCCAGGCCTTCTCGACGGCCGCCACGGCTTTGACGTGGACCGAGACGCTCTTGTCGTACTCGGTGTCGTCGATGCGCTCCTCGGCGGCCTGGCCGCCGAGCAGGAGCGCCGTCAGGACGGAAAGGGCGGCGATCATCTAGTCGAACTGATACGTGAAGCTCGCGCCGATCAGGTACTGGGTCTCGCCGAACAGCTCGATGGCGATGTCGATGCCGCTCGACCGGGTCTCGCCCTCGACCGTCTTCCGGGTCCAGTAAAAACCGAGACCCAGAGTCAGCATCTGGATCCGGTCGCCCTTGGTATCGATGTCCAGCTGGCTCAGCCCGACCGCCGGCAGATTGCTTCCGTCCTTCCACGGCGTGTCATAGGACTTGATGCCCATTCTTGCGAACAGCCGGTTCTTTTCGGCCACCTTGAACCGGTATTCCGCCCCGGCGGAAAAGGAGTAGGTGTTGCGGAAATGGTCGAACCCCGGATCGGGCGGCGCGACGGCCCGCTTCCATCCGATCCATTGCATGTCCACCGTGATCCGCAGCGGATACCCTTCGCCGATGTAGAAGGCGAGCCCCCCCGAGCCGAGGGCCGGCCAGTCCCACACGGGGTACACGACCGGATCCAGGTCCCAGTGGAACTTCACCGCGGAATTCCAGGCGGCACCGATGTCCACCCGGAAGGAGTCGGATTCGTAGGCGGTGATGAGCACGCCGACCCCGTAGCCGATCGACGATTCGCTGTCCTCGAACGTCTGGGAGTCGCGGTCCGGGATGGGACTCTGGTCGACCTCCTTGTAGTGGCTGTACACGAAATCGACCCCTGCGCCCACGGCGACCGTTCGGAAGAACGGCGAGTCCGACGTGCGGAAGCTGATGCCGTACGCCGCGCGGATCCGCGAGAACTGCTGGTCGGTCTGGGTGATGAGATTGTCCACCGGGTCGCCATCGTCGAAGTCGTACGTGTATTTGATCTGGAACGGACGGATGTAGGCGAGCGAAGCGGCCATCTCCACGTTCCCTTCGCCCATCCGGACGACGACGCCGGCGAACGACGGGGAGATCGGCGGGTCCAGAAGTCCCTGCTCGGCCGCGCCGGTCGACGGGAAGACGATGGGGTCCGAGACGTGATCGAACTCGTATTGGGTGAAGCTCTGGTAGGTGATCGCGAACTGCGAGCTTTGGGTCGCGGTGCCCGCCGGATTGGTCCAGATGGCGACGGGGTCGTCGCCGAAGGCGGTGTAGCTGCCGCCCATGGCCTTGGCGCGGGAGCCGACCTGGAAATCCTGGGCCGCGGCGGCCGACGACATTCCTGCGAGCACGACGGCAACGACGATCGGTCGAATCATGAGCCCTCGCTGATCTTGATGGACTGGGGATCCTTCATGCTGCCCTCGATCGTGATGGACGAGCCGTGCCGGAGCGGGGGCAGCTTGACGGATCGCGTGCCGAGCTGGGGATGGACCAGTTCCAGGGCGCCGTCCAGGATCTCGAGGTCCCGGCGCATGAACGGCGTGAGCCGCTCCTCGGGGGGAAGGGCGTCGACCATCGGGCCGCGCACTTCGGCGTAGGGGCTCACCTGGATCGTCAGGGTGATGGTTCCGCGGTAGGCGAGGATGCGGTCGGCCGATTCGGTCGGCTTCTTCGCGAACGCGAGCCAGTCGCGGTAGCGGCGGACGCGGGAGGCCGACTCGAGCCACGCCGACCGGGGCATCTCCTCCAGCGACCGGAGGACGTCCTTGTACTCTCGGTCGAGCATCAGGTCGACGCCCGCTTTCTGTTCGGGGAAGTCGCGCTCCGTGCGGGAGAGCATCGGTCCGGCGGCGGCGGGGTCGAACGTCTCGACCGCGAGCGCGCTCTGCAGCTTGGGGAACATCTCCGACCACTCCTTCATCCGGTCCGGACCGGCGGGGCCGGCGACGGGAACCTGCGTGGAGCGGGCGTAGAAGATCGCCGCGGCCGCGGCGAGGACGATCATCGCGGCCGCCGCGATCGCGACGCCGGCGTGCTTCTTCGCCTTCCGGAAGAACCGGTGGGTCATCGTCTGGCGCCGCGCCTGGATCGGCTCGTTGGCGAGGAAGCGGTCGAGGTCCGACGCGAAGTCCTTCGCGGTCTGGTACCGGCCTTCGCGGGGCCGGGCCATGGCGCGGGCGAGGATCGCTTCGAGCTCCCACGGCGCGGTGGGGAGCACCTGCCGCAGCATCGGCGGCTCGGTCGTGAGGATCTGGACCAGGATCTCGGTGGCGCTGTCGCCTTCGAACGGCCGCCGGCCGGACGCCAGGACGTACAACGTGGCGCCGAGCGAGTAGATGTCGCTCCGACGGTCGACCTGGCTCGCATTGGCGGCGGCCTGCTCGGGCGGCATGAAGGCCGGGGTCCCGAGGATCGCGCCGCTCACGGTGGCCGACCCTTCGCCGCCGGTCAGCTTGGCGAGGCCGAAATCCATCACGTAGACGCGGCCTTCGAGGTCGACCATGATGTTGGCCGGCTTGAGGTCGCGATGGATGACGCCGGTTTCGTGGGCGTAGTGGACGCCGAGGGCGGCGTCGCGCACCCAGCGGATGATCTCCTTCAGGGGCGGCTTGGGCGTCGTCTTGATCGCCTCGTCCGCGGTCTTGCCGCTGATGAACTGCATCGCGATGTAGTGGCGGCCGTCCGCCTCGGCGATCTCGTAGATCGAGGCGACGTTCGGGTGGTTGAGGCTGCCCGCGCCCTGGGCTTCGAGGTAGAGGCGGCGGATTTCCTCCTCGCCGGTCGTGCGCGGGAACTTGAGGGCGACCGAGCGGTGCATCACGGTGTCCCAGGCGCGCCACACTTCTCCCATGCCGCCGGTGCCGAGCTTCGAGATCAGGACGTACTTCGAGAAGCGGCTCTTGGGGTCGAGCATCGCCTTGCGCACGTCGTCGGGCACGGCGCGGGCCGTCTGCACGGAAGTGTTGCCCGACTGCTTCTGGAAGCGGAGGGTGCTGAGGCACTTCGGGCACTTGGGTTTCTGGAGGGCCTCCTCCAGGCGCAGGGTCTGCGATTCGCGGCAGTCCCTGCAGGTCATGACGACGTCGAACCGCATCGCCGTCATGTCCGGGTTGGTGACCCGCTTGGAGGCGATCTCGGCGAGCCGCTTCTCGGTGACGAATCCCTTGGCGATGGCGACCGACGGGAGGACGCCGGCGGGAGCGGCGGCGTTGTGCTTTTCCTCCCACTCGCGGAGGCACTCCTCGACCTGCTTGTTGCTCAGGACGCCCTGCTGGACGGCAAGCAGCAGCAATTCGAGATCGCGACTGCTGCTCTCGTCCATGAAGACAAACCCCTATCCCGGCCATGGTCCGACAGGACCATCCAACTTCCAAGCGTCGGGAATAAATATATCCGATGAACGGCCAAGTGGGGGGTGCGGACGGTCAACTATGTATTAGTGGTCAGAGCCCCCGGGCTCGGCCACATATCTGGTTCCTGAACTGCGTTCAGGTGGCGCGTGCAATTTCCTCAATCGCGTCCGGGTTCTCCACCGTGGAGACGTCGCCGACGGGCTGGTTGAGGAAGCGGCGGCGGATGGCGCCGCGCACGATCTTGGCCGACCGGGTCTTCGGCAGCATCCGGACGAACTTGAGCGCCTCGGGCTTGAGCGTCTTGCCGAGGTGCTTCACGACCTGATCGCGCAGCTCCTCGCGGAGCGGCTCCGACGGCGAGTTCCCCGGCTTGAGAACGACGAAGCAGACGACGGTCTCCCCCTTGAGCTCGTGGGGGACGCCGATCGCCGCCGCTTCCGCGACGAGCGGATGGGCGATGAGCGCCCCTTCGACCTCCGCCGGGCCCACGCGCTTGCCGGCCACCTTGATCGTGTCGTCGGACCGGCCGAACAGGAACCAGTAGCCGTCCTCGTCGATCTTCGCCCAGTCGCCGTGGTACCACACGCCCGTGCCGAACTTGGAGAAGTAGGTCTCGAGGTAGCGGTCGGGATCCTTGAGGAACCCCTTGGTCATCGACGGGGCCGGCTTCTTGCAGACCAGGTGGCCGATGCCGCCGCGGATCTGCTTGCCGTCGTCGTCGAAGACGTCGACGTCCATGCCCAGACCCGGCCCGCGCAGCGTGCACGGCTTGAGCGGCGTGATCGGGAGCGGCGCGAGGTGGCTGCCCATGATCTCGGTCCCGCCCGAGATGTTGATGATCGGGCAGCGCTTCCGGCCGACGTGCTCGAAGTACCAGAGATAGCTGTCGGGGTCCCACGCCTCGCCGGTGGAGCCCAGGATGCGCAGCGACGAGAGGTCGTGCTTCGTCACCCAGTCCAGCGGAGAGGTCTTGAGCAGCCGGATCGCGGTGGGGGAGATGCCGAGGTGAGTCACCTCCTCCGTCTCCACAATCTCCCACAGGCGATCAGGATTCGGATAGTTCGGCGCACCTTCGAAGAGAACCAGCGTGGCGCCGAAGAACGTCGCCCCGATCATCTCCCACGGCCCCATCATCCACCCGATGTCGGTGACCCAGAAGAAGACGTCGTTCGCCTTGACGTCGAAGTGGTAGCCCAGTTCCTTGGTGACTTGGGCGAGGGTGCCGGCATGCGTGTGGACTGTTCCTTTAGGTTTCCCCGTCGTTCCTGAAGTGTAGATGAGGAGAGCGGTGTCCTCGGAATTCATCGACTCGGTCGGGGAGGGACCGTCTTTCAGAAAGTCGTCCCAACGAACGTCCCGCGGGCCCATGGGGACGGGGATCCCCAGGCGCGGGAAGACGACGACCTTCCGGATCGAAGGGCACTCCTTGACGGCGAGGTCCGCCTCGGGCTTCAGCGGAGTCTTCTTTCCCCGGCGAGACACGCCGTCGACCGTAAACAGGACTTTTGCCTCCGCATCCTGGAGGCGCACCGCCAGTGCCGGTGCTCCGTACGCTGAAAATACGGGGACCGCGACGGCGCCGATCTTAAGGCACGCGAAAAAGACGGCGACAATCTCCGGGATCATCGGCATGTAGATGCCGACGGTGTCCCCTTTGCCGAGTCCCGCCTGACGCAAGCCGAGAGCGATGCGGGCGACGGTCATCTCGAGAGTGGCATAGTCCCAGTAAGCGGATTCGCCGTCGTCTCCCGCCCACACCAGCGCCGGTTTCGAGCCGCGGCCCCGCTCGATACAGTTCGTGACGATGTTCAGCTTGCCGCCGACGAACCACGACGCGATGGGGAAGCCGCCTTGCTGGACCTTCTCGTAGGGACGGTCCCAGACAACCCCCAAATCCTTCAGGGCCGAGTCCCAGAACCAGGAGGTGTCGGCGGTGGAGCGGCGGACGAGCTCGTCGTAGTCGCGGATCCCGTGGCGCCGCATGAACCGGGTGACGTTGGCCCGCTCGACCGATTCGGGCGACGGGGTCCAGATGACGTCGTTCACGCCATCCATTCTACCGGCGGGGAGGGCGGTCGGCTATCTATCGCGGAGGGGGTCCCCGGGCATTTTCTGCTTCGGGTTGGCGTAGGTGAAGTTGGCCACGTACGTCGTCTGGAAGCAGCCCCGACCGTGGATCTCGGACCGGCTGATCTCCACCTGGTCGATCTTCCTCAGATCCTTGCCCTTGTAGTTCTCGATGGCGAACTTCGAGACGTTCTCCATCTCGACGTTCTGCGCGGAGCTGTCGAAGTTGGCGTTCGGCTTCGTGGTGTAGGTGATCTTCAGGGCGCTGGGGGCGTCGCCGCGGAAGACCACCCGGGCGGAGACGTTCTCGAACTTGAACTCGGAGGCGATCGCCTGGGCGATCTTGACCCACTCGGCGGCCGGCACTTCCTGGAACTGGCCGAGGGTCACGACCATCCCCATGGTCAACGCGAGGATGGTGATGACGCCCAGGGACAGGATGACCCAGACCGTTTTGCTCACCGAGCGAAGGATATCACGCGCCGAGAATAATGAATGGGAGAATGAGAACGGAATGAGCAATGAGGAGGAGGGGGCCCCCCCCGATCAGTCGAACTGGCCTTTGAAGGCCTGGGGCGGGATCTGGGCCTTCGTGCCGGGGACGATGTTCCCGGAGCCGTCGACGATGCCCTTCTTCTTGAACCAGCCCTTGTGCATCTCCAGCACGAACCTCGCCGGTCCCTTCGAGGGCGAGGTCGGCCAGGGTCCCGTGCGGGGGTCCTCGGCGATCGGCGTCTCGTTGACGTTGAGGAGCGTGCCGTCGGCGGTGAAGAAGGCGATGTCGAGCGGGATCAGGGTGTTCTTCATCCAGAAACCGCGGTCGCTCTCCTCCGCGTAGGCGAACAGCATGCCGTCCTCGGCCGACATCCGGGGCCGGAACATGAGGCCGTGGTTGCGTTCGGCCTCGGTGAGCGCCAGCTCGACCGCCGCGGGAATGCCGTTGATCGTCATCGTCGCGAGCTCCTCGGGCTTGGCCGACGTGATCTCGGGCGAGAGGACGGCCTTGTCGCCGGTCTTCACGCCGAGTTTCTGCGCCAGCCCCGCGACGACGAGCAGCGCGTAGGCGGCGGGGCTCTTCGGCACCAGGCCTTCCTCGTCGTAGGTCTTGAGGGTCTGGACGTCGACGATCCCGCCGGACTTGTCGAGGAAGAGGACATCGAAGGACGTCCGGGAGTTTTCGGATTCGATCTTCATGAACCGTTCGCGGGGCCACGCGAGCAGGTAGCCCTGGTTGTCGGTGGGGGCGGCGAGGCGGGGCACGGCGTGACGGCGATCCTTCTCCGTCAGGACGAGGGAGATGTCGAGCTTGCGGTTGCCGATCGTGAGCCCGGCGGCCGACGACCCGCCTTGCGCGGTGATCGGAGGCTGGTGCTTCGCGCCGTCGCACGCGACCGTACCGCACGCAGCCAGGAAGAGGAAGATGCCGGTGATCTTGCTCATGGATTCAATCCGAAAAAGCGATTCTTCAGCAGCATGTGGACCTTGATCGCCTGGTCGGGGATGTGGGGCTTGTGCTTCTCGCTGACGCCGGCGCCGACCCACTTGGCGCGTTCCGGGATGGAACACGAAAGTTCGTTGTCGTTGAGCTCCATGCTGCTCCGGATCCGGACGTTGAAGCCGCCGGAATCGAGCGGCAGGATCTCCGCCTCGAGCTTCGTGCGGTACCCCTCCCGCCACCGCGGGGAGTAGTGGGGGTCCCAGCACGTCTCGATCCGCTTCTGCTCCGCATCGACCTCGGCGGTCAGATAGCCCTGGCGCAGAAGCAGTTCGCGGACCATGCGGATGATTTCGTCACGGTTCTTCCGAACCTGCCCCGTTTCGTACCAGTCGCTCGTGGTGTCGGCGCCGAAGGAGCCGCCGAGAATCTGGCCTGGCCCGCACGAGGCCAGGAACGGCAGAAGCAACAAGGCGAATCGGTTCATGAGTGGACCTCAGGATAACAACTTATAGGACGTGGAGGAAACCGGATTTTCCTCCCTCGGGGAGGGAGGGTCCCTAGTCTTGTCCGATTTCGATCAGCTCGAGGTTGAACTTGCGGAACTCGGCGTCGAGGAACTCCAGCTTCACGAGGCCGACGCCCGGCGCGTAGGTGCTCCGGGACGTGAGCGAGACGGGCGCGCCGTCGCGGTCGACGGTGCTCGTGAAGTCGATGACGAGGCAGTCGTTGTAGACGCGCGTCTGGCCTTCGCTGCCGACCGAGACGGTGTCGGTGAGCGACTTGACCGTCCGCTTGAACTCGCGCTGGCGCGACTGCCAGGTCCACGAGTCGCCGAGCTGAACGGGGAACTTGAGGAGCGGCTCGCGGTCGGCCGCCGCGGTCGGCAGGAAGACGGTGTCCTTCTCGATCTCGACCAGGAACGCCTTCGACGTCGCGTAGTCGCGGTAGGTCTCCTTGACCGTGTTGTAGACGCGGAGCAGGTCCCCTTCCTGGACGACGGCGTCGGTGTGGATCCGCTCGGTGAACTCGCCGTCCCCGCGGCGGTAGACGAGCGAGCGGCCGAGCTTGACGGGGAAGTACTGCGTGAGCTGGGTGGTGGGGGGCTTGGCCTGGGTCGTCGCGCGGGCGAGGGCCTTTTCCGCCCAGTCGCGCTGCTCGGGCCGCAGGTCGCGCTCCAGGAACCGGCGGATCGCCTGGGCGAGGTCGGGGCCGCCGACTTCGGCATCGACCTTCTGGCGGAAGACGAGGAACTCCGCCTCGTCGAGCAGTTTCTTGATGTCGGCGTTCTCGGGATCGGCCGCCGCGGCATCGCGGGCCGCCGCGAGGGCTCCGGCGGCGTCGCCCTTCTCGAGGAGCGCTCGGGCGCGGATCGTGGCGGTCTCCGAGAGCATGCCGCGCAGCGCTTCGCGCCGCTTGGGGTCGAGGCGAAACGCGCCGCGGAGCAGGGTGAGGGCCGCCGCGTAGTCCTTGCGCTCCGTTTCGGCCTGCGCGCGCTGAAGGAACAGTTCGGCCAGCGCCGTGCGCGATTCCTCCGACAGGGTGCCTTCGTCCGCGAGCCGCGCCAGGGCGTCGCCGAGCGCGACGGTGAACGGGCTGTCGGGCGCGGTCTTGTGCAGGTCGGCGAGGCGGTCGGCCATCTTCTGGAGAAGGTCCTTCTTGGTCGAGGGGGTCAGCGTGGGGACGACCTGGCGGAGACCTTCCGAGAAGCGGGCGACGTCCTTCTGCTCGAGGAGCCGCTCGAGATATGCGGCGGAGATCTTCGCGGTGAGCTCCGCGGCCTGGCTCCGGTCGTCGTCGAGGGAGCGCATCGCCTCCGAGATCTTCTGAAGCGCGAGGGCGAGGTCGTTCCGCTCGAAGGCGTCGCGGGCGGCGTCGAGGGCGCCGTTGTCGCGCGACGGCCGGCGGTCGCCGACGGGGGAGATGAGGACGATGTCCTGGATCTTCTTCTCGTCGATCTCCTCGACCGCGCCGCCCGTGAGGCGGAGGCGGTAGCGGCCGTTTTCGAAACCGAGGAGTTCGCCCTGGACGACCTTCCCGTCGGTCTTGGTGACCTTCACGACCTGCGCGAGGGCCGGAAGGGCGAGGAAGAGCGCCAGGAGCGCGGCGAGAACGGACTTGGACATCGATGCCTCCTATAGGTCCGGACGGCTACTTCTATTATCGGACGGTGCGGAGGGCTTTCTGGAGTTCTCCGTGGAGCTCGTCGAGCGCCTGGGGGATGACCTTCGCGTGGGCGACGCTGCTCATGAAGTTGTGGTCGCCGTTCCACCGCGGAACGATGTGGAAATGGAGGTGGCCGGGGATGCCCGCCCCGGCGGCCCGGCCGAGGTTGAGCCCGATGTTGAAGCCCTGGGGCCTCATCAGCTTCTGGAGCGCCCGCTCCATCCGGATCAGCTGGTCGAAGAGCTCGTCCCGTTCCAGCGCCGTCAGCAGGTCGAGCTCCGCCTTGTGGGCCATCGGCGCGATCAGGAGATGGCCGCCGGTGTAGGGGAACCGGTTGAGCACGGTGAAGCAGGACTTGCCGCGGAAGAGGACCAGGTTCTTGCGGTCCTTCGCGGGCGTCTTGACGTAGTCGCAGAAGAAGCAGGGGGAGGGCTTGGTCTCCCGGGTGATCTTCCGGAGATACGGGATCCGCCAGGGGGCCCACAACAGGTCCATGGCGCGGGGTTTCTTGCTCACAGGTAGCGTCTCAGGGACTTGCCGATGAAGAAGGGGGCCGTGACCAGCCGGCCCGACTTGGTCTTGTACTCGATCCACTTCACGAAGATCGCGCGGGACTCCACCAGGTCCTCCCGCAGGGTCAGGACGTCCGGCTTCTGGACGACGTGGAACAGGAACGGACGGGTGGCCGCGTCGAAGAAGACGCCGGCGTGGGCGAGCTTGACCGGATGCTTCGCGTCGGCGATCTGCTCCGCATGAAGTTCGCCGATCATCCCGTGGATGCGCCAGATCTTCCCCCGGTAGAGGCCGGGATCCCGCGAGCACTCCTCCAGGTTGAAGTCGCCTTTGACCAGCCCGTCGACCTCGGTGTCCGACATCGCGTCGAGCCGGCGGAGGAGGTGGTGGTAGAGGAAGTCGGGGACGCCGAGATCGTAGTCGGTGAGGAAGGAGTCGAACCGGTCGGGCCCCTCGAAGATCCACAGCGGCGA
>Ga0134121_10000122_pt1 | contig 89855 bp, 132 predicted proteins | sample KB301_FD_96463 | JGI IMG/M metagenome (GOLD analysis project Ga0134121, IMG submission 96463) | Terrestrial soil microbial communities without Nitrogen fertilizer from Kellogg Biological Station, Michigan, USA - KB3-0-1 | ecosystem: Environmental > Terrestrial > Soil > Unclassified ...
AGCGATCCCGCGAGTGGCCGACCGCACGCGATGGCACCGCCGTGCGGCTCTGTCGGATCCGGTCGGCACCGCCCGCGGTGACCGGCCGGCAGCGGGCACAGGTCGGTGCGCGGCATCGGCCGCTGGTTGTACTCGCTGGCCCACCTCACCGGCTTCGCTTCCAGCACCTCGTGGCACTCGATCAACGCGCACAGGCCACTCGCTCCTCCAGAGATGTTGATGCTGGCGACGGTTACCCGGTCAACGATCACCGTCGGCGTGTACAGCCGACGTACGATGCCGTGACTGACCTCGATCCGATCGAATACGTCAACATCACCGACGCAATCGATCCGGACGTAGCGAGGTCCCGATGACTTTCCGTAGGCATACTTCACGTCCGGCCAGGGAAACGGCTCGCATAACTCATCAATGGTACGCATAGCGAGCGCGACGTCACCGAGCACGACCATGCCGCGGTCCCCGAGGTTCGCTCGCAGCGCTCGCTTCGCGCGATCAATCTCGAGGTCGAGCCGCGCACCGGTCGCGGCGTCGGTCATACCGTCCTCTCGCCAGTCTCCGAGCACCGCCTCGCACGCGTGCAGGTCGTCGAGCAGGGCCTGCGTGTCGGGCGGGATCAGGCGCCCAGCCTGCAGCTGGGCCGCGTTACAGTAGCGTGCGCCGGTCACGAGAACTTCCTCGGGCGCCAGCCGTGACGTGCGAACCACACACGGGCGATCTGCCGCCACAGATATGCGAACGCCGACCATCTCTCGTGGTCGTACACGTCCACCTCAGCCCTCCTCGTCATCACGCCCGCTCCGCGACCACGGGACGACCGCGCTCAGCGTGCTGAGCATCGCTACCACGATGAGCAGCGTAACGATGGGATGCTCGAGAGCGAACTCCTGCATCCGCCCACCGTAGCCGAGCGCGGCGCGGCGCGCCAGAGCGATCATCCAGCAGCGGGTGCGGACGGCGGGCTCAGCGTAGCGATCGCCGCATCGACCTTGGCCGCCTCGGCGCTAGCCGCGTCGATGGTAGCCTGCAGCGTAGTGGCCGCCGCGGCGTCGCCGGCCTGCAGCGCTGCGACCTGGTTCTGCGCCGCCTTGAGCTGGTCGCGCAGCGTCTGGATGGAGGGCGGCAGTCTTCCGGGGGCGTCGCCGGTCAGCCGGCGGCGATTTCGCTCCCGCGTATGTCCGATGTAAAATCACCGCGTTATCAGTTTTTCCCCGTATTTCGCTCCCGCCCACCACGGCGATGCCGTCCTCGATAATGCCTGCTCTAACCTTCACGCCGTAGATGGTCACGCCGTGCTCGTCGCTCCGCACGCGGCGCGCGTCTGCCCCGAGGCACTGGCTGCAGCTGGACGGAGAGCTGTTCCGGCCGTGCGGGGCTTTGCACGTTTTTCGGTTTCTCGACGGGAAAACCGTGCAGCGCTTAGCAAAAACGTGCAGCCGAGCGCCGGGTGGTGTCCTAATTTGGCTCGCGAGCTCTTTTCTCGTCGAGCTCCCCTACCTTGGAGAGCATGGATGAAGCAGCAAACGCGACGCTCAGAACCCCATCCCTGATCACCATCGCCGCGCGGGCGGTGGTTCCATGAGCCGCACCCGGGCGATCACGAAGGCCATGCCGAAGCGGCTACCGTCGCGGGCGGACTTCGACACCCACGTGGGCGGGGCACGCCTCGCCATCGGCCGCGCCGAGGCCATCACCTACGCCTTGCACAGCTACTTCGACGAGCGGCACGTCACCACCGCCGATGACGCCGTAGCCGAGCGTCGCGTGTCCCACCTGATCGACATGGCGGCGGTGGCCACCGTCGAGGCGTTCGAGGAGCTCGACCGCGCGGCCGATGCCCTCGGGCGCGGGGATGGCGTCCCGGACGCGGACTGGGGCGACGCGTGAGCAAGCGTCGCAAGGCCAAGGCCCGGCCATCGAAGCCGGCCGAGGGAGAGCTCATCGTCAGGGCGCGGACGTTCGCCCTGCTCTGGCGCGTGGCGCACGCGGCCCGCGCCGCGCTGTGGGCGCCCGAGATGGAGGACTGCGGCGCGGCGGCGTACGTCGTCCTCGACGACGCGATCGACGACCTCGACGCTCACGTCCGGTCGGGAGGTGCGTGATGTCGGCCAGGCACGGGCGGAATTTCAGTGGGCTGTTCTCCGGATCGCGCCCGCGCTACCCTGGCGCGGAGATCATGGACGAAGCTGGTAACGCAGCGCTGCAAGAAGCGATCAGGCACATGCACGGCTGCGCATCGACCTGGGTGGAGTCGGTTCCGGTGCACGAGACGTTCAACGGCGAAGTCGTCTGGGATGGCGAGGTCCAGGTCTACGACCTGGTCGGCCACCCGACCGCCAAGCGCGCCTACGCCTGGTCCCACGCCACCGAGGGCACCAAGCGCCGGTTCTACGCCGTGCTCGGGATCTCGCCCATCGTCGATGCGCTTACCGCGGTCCGTGCGTCGATCGTCGCTGCCGTCGACCGGGGTGTGCTGTGATCCAGCGCGCTTCGTCCGATGAGATCTGAACAGGTGAGCCACGTCTGGCGCGCGTTGCGCGGCACGCGAGCAGATGATACAAGGTAGGCGGAAGGCGAGGGACTCGAACCCAACCGGTGGTATCAGCACCGGAACCTCATGGGGATGTAAAAACCTCACGCGTGACCTACACGCGGATCGCCTTCCCGGACCGACGCCCCCACCTCGCTTACCCCGCAAGAGTTTCCGGGGTGGGGGCGCCCACCGATATTTAGAAGCGCCTCGGGCACGGGCGCATCGCTACTACTTTTCCCATAGTCGTCCTTTCGTCACTCAGCCTCGCTGGTTGCCCGATGCAACCCACGGATCAAGTCGACCAATTGCTTTGAGAATCGCGCGTGGGCGTTTTCCAAGATTTCCTTGAAGCCGACCATCGCGCGCGTGTCCCACTCCCACCAGTCGATAAACGCCTGCGCTTGAGCGGCGTCTTGATTCTCTCCCGGCTTGCTATAGATCTGGTTGTAACTGCGATCTGAATTGAACGGCGGGTCCATGTAGCAGAGGTCGACTGACTCGTCGCGAAGGTACTTCCTCATCACTTCCAGGTTGTCGCCATAATAGAGTGCGTTCGACGGCTTCGGCTTCGAGTCCTTACCCATGGAAAAGATCGTAGTAAGTGCGCTCATCGCGGATCCACTTTCCTCCCTTGCGCTGCGGACGTGCGTGTACATGTGTTCAGATCTTATAGAAGCGCACCTTGCGCAAGTCCCCGGCCCCGCGTGCGACGGCTCACCGCCCCAGGCGACAGCGCCCAGTGCCGCCGCACGTGGGACACCGCTCGCCGGGCCACCTGCCCGAGAGCACGGCCTCGAGCTTGACCTCCGCCACGAACGCGACCAGCACCGCGACGCGCATCGTGGGCGGGCGCTTGAGCGTCTTCCGCAGCCCGTCGTAGGTCAGCCCCATCCGACGCGCCAGCTCGCCACGGCCGAGGCGCATGCGGAGGTAGCGGAGCGCGATCCGGACGTGCTCGCGCTGGTCCTGCGTGAGCACCTCGGGTCGGTGCCGGCGCTCGGCCTCGGGCCGGCGCCACGTGAACTTCTGCTCGAGGATCGACATGGCGACCATCGCGGCATGCACGGGCGGGATCTGTCCAGGACGGGCTCAAATTAGGACACCACCGAGCGCCGAGCACCGGGATCACTCCACCACGGTTTCCTCGTCCACGAAGTCGTCCGGCGGGTGGCCGCCTAGTGCCAGATCAACGCGACGGTTTCTGCCCACCGCGCCGGCCCGACTCCGTAACCACCGTGATCCCATTGCTCGACACCGTGGCCAGAAACGGCGTGTTACGGGTCGCCACAAAGTTGGACATCTTCCCGTAGCTGTCCTTTGCCAAGGCATACAGCTCGTCGAATTTTAGGTGTCACCACTCGGCCTCCCGCATCGGTTATCCCCCGCGCGACATGCGGCCCCGCATCCTCGTCGATGACGAAAACGATGCTGGCTTCAGGCAGCCGCACGATGCCATTCGACTGCCTGATTAACGATGGACTGCTTCACTACGAACTCCCTGGCCACGCGCGCAGGTGTCTCGCCGGATTCGATGAGGTCGGCGACGATATCGACCGCGACCCCAGTGCCGGCCATTGTCAGGCGGCCGAACGAGAGATCGGGATCTAGCACCACCGATCGCGGCTCCCCTGCGTCTTTGAGGTACGGGAACAGTCGCTCGGCGAGACCGTCAGCATCGCACTCGATACGCTGCAGGCTGTCATCGATCAACTCCTTCATCGCCCGTTGCCCGCCGCCGGCGGTCATATCCACGAGAGCGCCTAACTGCTTGACGTAGATGTGATACCCGTCGGTGAGGAACTGGTTGGTGAGGAGCGGGCGTGGCATGTCCAACTCCGCGCGCATGTTGTCTATGGCGCGGCGGACAGCCGTGAGCGGCACCTCGCGAACTCGGCGCAGCGTGTGGAGGACGTACGCCTCGATCAAGTCGTTGAACGTCAGTCGAACCGGATTGCCGTCTGGTAGGTCGATCAGCGGCCGGAACCGGCCGCTCCGGTTTTGCGCGACCGGATAGTCCATCCCGACGGTCCAGGTCCGAAGCGTCGACGCCGGCATTCGCAGATACGCCGCCGCCCGCGCCACTGTGTATAGCGGGACTTCGCGCGGATCAGAGTCGCCAAAGATGCTACGAACGCTGCTCATGGTGGATGCCTCCGAATGGTACCAGGCGCGCGAGCCTGTGAGCGACTCGGCCCTGGCGATTGCTGACAGCCTAGTGTCAGGTTCGTCAGATCTGAGGAAGTGTCAACGTGCAAAGCTGCCGTGCGGGCACATCTACGTCGGCACCGATGCCCGCGCGTCGGCGGCTGCGAATGCCTCTTCCCATGTCGCTCCTGACCCGATCGTGCTGGACACGCCGACCGTGCCGACCACGAACCTCCGCTCGCGCGCAGGGCGACGCAGTCGCATGACCCAAGCTCGCGCACCCCATCTGCGCCGCGCCTCTTCGAGCGCCTGCGCTCTGGTCATGGCGCGAACCCCGCGGGCTGCAGCCCAGCACGCGCCAGCACGTCAGCGGCGAGCCGCCGCATGTGCTCCTCGGCTGCTCCGGTCAGCACCGGCTCGCCGGCTGCGTCCGGATCGACGATGCCCGTCGCCTGGGCGTCTTTGATTCCCAGCACGTCGGCGATCACCGGATCAGAGCCCTCGTCCGCCACCAGGTAGTACGCCGTGACCGGCTCGACCTGGCCGTCGCGATAGGCGCGGCCGATGTCCTGCTCGTGAATCTTCGGAGACCAGTCTAGTTCTCCGATCACGACCGTGTGACACACGTCCTGTAGACCGTCGAGCCCGGCGCCGGCCCGCAGCGACATGACCAGCACGCGCACCTCGCCGGCCACGAACCGGCGCACGCTCTCGGTCTTCTCGACCTCCGACTCCTCGCCCGTGTACCGCGCCCAGGTTACGCCGTGCTGGTCGAACGCGGAGCACCACAGAGCGTAGACATCGAGGTGCCAGCCGAACAGGAGCACGCGTTCGCCGGCGTCGACCAGCAACCGGACGTGATCGACCACTGCCGCCGCCTTCCCGATCCCGGTGGCTTGCCGCAAGCGCCAGTCGATCTCCCCCGACCAGCGCATCAAATCAAAGTTCGTCCCGGACCGCGCGAGCACGCGGCTCGCCAGCTCGGCGACGCTGCGGACAGCCTCGTTGATCCGGCCATGGTCGACCTCGACATGGAGCCGCACGATCGTCAGGCCGGGCAACTCACGACCGACGTCGCGGCGCGTGCGCCGGATCATCACGCCCGTCGATCGGAGGTACGTGCCGAGCGCAACCGGATCACGCACGCGATGCTTCTGGCCTTCATAGGTGCACCACTCGCGAAGGAACTCGCTTTCCGCGCCGAGCACGTCCGGTGCGAGCACGTTCAGGATCGGCCAGATCTCGTCACCGTAGTTGTACACCGGGGTGCCGGACAACCCGATCCGCAGGTCGGACGCATCGGCGATCGCCTTCGCCGCGATGTACTTGTTGGTCCCGCTGCGCCGGAGCTCCTGAACTTCGTCGAAAACGATCGACTTGACGAGCCCGGCGAGCTGCTCCACCCAGCCGTCGAGCTTGTGGTAGTTTATGATCAGCACGTCGGGTACGTATCCGGCGACCTTGCGGCGCCGGCCGTCCGAGTCGGTCTCGAATCTGGGCTTGTCGAACCGGTACGGCGCGCGCGTGCGGATCCGGTGCGTCCGCAGCGTGGGCGCGAACCTGGCGAGCTGCGCCTGCCACTGGCGAGGAAGGTATGTCATCGTCACGACCACCGCTGGAAGCGCGCCAGCAGCGGTCAGCGCGCAGATCGCCGTGACGGTCTTGCCGAGGCCGAGCTGATCCGCAACTAGCAGCCCGCGCGTGCGGAGCGCCAGGTCGGCTGCGGTGCGCTGGTATTCGCGCGCCGGCTCCGCGAGCTCGAACTGTCGCGGCACGTAGCCCTCGTGCTCGACCTCGCCGACCGCCGCGTTCCGGCGTGCCTCGTGGTCTACCAGGTTGGCGAAGTCAGCCGCGCACGCCGGGTCAACCTCGAGCGGATACCGCTGCCGGAACCACTCGAGCTCATGCGCCGCGGATGCTGTCGCCTTGACCTCGAACACGCCAGCGGCGACGCGCTGCGATCCAGCGAACACCCGTTGCAGCTTGATCGCCACGTGCGGCGCGCACTCGATGTGGAACCGGCGATCGCGGATGGTGATGAGCCCGGCCCGCATCAAAACGACCTCAGGGCGATCACGCCGAACGGCTTGCCGCCGAGCTCGTCGGATCCGGCTCGGCGAAGTTCATTGGCCAGCCGCTGTGACGTGGTAACGACCACCACAGCGGCGACGTCTGGCGATGCCGCGTACCGCTGGGCCTGGCGCTCGACCGACGGCGCCGACGCCGCAAGCTTGAGCTCGATGACGACGCGCCCTGTCCCGGGGACCGCAACGAGCAAATCGTACCGGCCATTGCCTGCCTGGACCTCGCGGTCGACGCCGAGGTCAGCGCGGACCAGGACCGTGGCGATCATATCCTGCAGCTGCCGCTCGTCGGTCGGGCGGAATACGTACTGACCGAGCAACTCGGCGATGCTCGCGATCGTCACGGCTCGAACCTCGCCAACGAGCTCGGCCGGCCGGCGTAGCCACGCGCCCGGGTCGCGCTGCGCAGGTCGTCCTCTGTAACGCCGAGCCCACTGGCCAGCTCGCGCAGCGGCGTTCCGCACTGTAGGAGCGCGACGGCGACGTCGGCGCCGTAGCTATCGAGCCTGCGCGCCGGCACGGCCTGGACGTGGCACAGGAACACGCGCTCGTCGGTGACGACGAACAACTCGCTGGTGCCCAGCGCGCGGCCGACCTCGAAAACGCCTTCGTTGCGGAGATCGCTTGTCCTAATCATCGGAGTAGCCGTCCCATCCGATGCCGCGCAGCTGCTCCTCGGTCCACTTGGGGCTCGGAAGCGCTTTGATCTCCGCGTCGGTCATCGTGCAGACGAAGCGCCGCCCGCCCTCGGGCTTGACCTCGTGGATCTTGCACGCGTTGCCGTGCTCGACGTCGAGGAACACGCACGGCGTGTCGATGTCGTAGGTCTCGCGCGCGGTGAGGTACCGCCCGCCGTCCTGCTGGCCGCGCCGAGGGAGCAGCCGGTAACCGTTGCCGTCCTGGATGTCGTCAACAACCAGCGATGACGCGAACAGCTCATGCACCGTGACGCCGAGGTGAACGGCAATCCGCCGCTCGTCGCCCGGGAAGAGGTCACACGGGCGTGTCCAGCAGCAGACCCCGCTCTGCTGGCATGTCGCGGCGCCGCTGACCTTGGCTCGCTGTGGGGATGCGTTATCGGCGATCTGCTGCAGCCGCGCGTGCGTTCGCATTCGGATCATGTGCACAGAGATGAAGTCCATCATTTCCGTTCTCCTATCCTTGTCACCTCATCCGGCCGAGCCGCCGCGAACACCCCGACGCCGACCGCATCGAGGGCGTGGTTGCGGCGCGCCGCCGGAATCGCCGCGAGCTGCACGCTTGCCTCCCAGCTACCGCCATCGCCCACGTACGCCGCCACGCGACGAAACACCTCGTCGTAGTCGATCTTACCCTTGGCGTTCGGCTCACGCCCGAGGATTGCCGCCTGCCAGCGCTTCGGCGGCAGCTCGTACAGCTCGAGCTCCAGCGCCGCGGCAGCGCCGGTCAGCGCGCCGATCGACATGCACAGCCCGACGGCCATCGTGAAACGGCGCGGGTTGAAGCTCGCCGCCTCGGCCACGACGCCGCGGACCTGGTGCCGGCGCACCAGGTCACGGATGAGCGCGGATTGGACGTGTACGCGCGCCTGGCGGTCCGTGGACTTGGCGAAGCTATCGTCGCGCTCCTGGTGAACTACGCCGAGCTCGAGCACGCGGCAGCTCGGCGAGATCACGGCCCAGCCGAGGTCCCGCGTGCCAGGGTCGAGACCTAGGATATTACCGCTTGACGCGGTCACCGGAATGCTCCCGACGCCCGGATGCGCCTAACGATCGCCACGAACGCACTTCGGTCGCACTCGTGCGCACCGGCCTTCACCGCCAGTGCTCGCTTACCCTTAGAGATGTCGTAGTGCGGCGTATTGACGTCCATCGTCCTCGGATCCTGGAACCACTTGCGCGCGACACCGATCTTGTCGGCCATCGCATGAAGCTCATCTGGCGTGTCGGCGATCATGTGGCACATGACCATCCTGCCGTAGCCCCAAATCAACTTGTCGACGTAGACGCTCATGCCGCCGACCTCGCGGCGCGCCGGCCAAGCACCGCAGCCATACTGGATCGCGACTGCTCGACGCGCAGGCACCCGCACGACCTGGTCATTCCACCGGTTAGGTCCGTGCCGCGGACCCGACACTTGTCGCCGCACGTACAGCGGCAGCGCCACATCGCCTTGCCGTACTGGTCGCTACCTTCGCGTGCGATCGCCATGAGCCGGCCGAACGCGCGTCCGGCAAGGTCAGTGGCGGGACGGCCACCGGCGTTGCTCACGACGCCAACACCCCAGGCGCGCTATCACGCATCCGCACGAGCTTGTCGAGAAGCCAGAACTGAGCAGCTGTCCCTTGTGGTAGGAGCCCGTCCGGCGGACGCGCGATGGACGCTTCGAGGAGTTTGACCAGCACGTCAAGCTCCTCGCGATACAGGATTTCGCGAGCCGGAGCGGTCACTTACCATTGCCCTTCCGGACGCCACGCCGCGCCTTCCTCGCCGCAGCTGACTCGCTCGCCGCCTTCTGCGCCGGCGTCAGCTCGGCGATCCCGTCGTCTTCGGGCGCGTCGTCCTCGTCGTTATCCTCGTCGTCCGCCGATTCCGCGTCGCCTGCCCGTTCCGCTGCTTGGACGGCAGCGGCCTGGTCGAGCAGCGGACCGCGGCGTTCTTCGGCCACGCCCTCTACGCCCGGCAGGTACCGCTGCGCTTCTGTCGGCGTCGCCGGGCGGCGCTCGACCTCGGCCGCTTGCGCCGCCTGTGCCCTGGCATCGTCATGAGTAGCACCCATCCCGATCGCGACGGCGAATGCGGCGCTGAGCTTGTCCGTGCGCAGCGTGTGGATCCACCCAGTTCCGTCATCGGCGCGGCGGAAGACCTCGACGCACAGCACGGTGCGATCCTGCTCGCCAGTGTGGAGCTCCCTACGCATCGTGCCGATTTCTCCCTCGAGCTCCTCGACCTGCGCTTTGTGCTTGGCCTTTAGCTTGTCGAAGTCGCCTTGCACCTGGTCGAGCAACGCCTCCTTGTCGACGCGCTGCCGGGCGATCTGCATGAATTCGGCATCGGTGAGCTCACACGGCAAGGTGCGCTTGATGCCGCGGCGCACGATGTCGCCGTCGAGGTCGATGTCCTGGAACTTGGTAGCGGTAGCCATGGTCGTTGTCCTTTCGATCGGTCAGTGAATACAGCCGTTGGTGACGCAGCCGAGCTCGGCGCCGGCCGCTGCGAAGGTTTCGATCTGCCGCTGGTCGCGGCTGAGCAGCGTGATGAAGCTGGCGTGGGGTGGATCCTCGCCGAGCTTGGTGAGCGTGCGGCGATAGGCGATCCGTTCCGATGGGACACAGGTCGTGTGACGCAGCGGATGTGACCGCGCGCCGACGCGCTGCAACCGACTGAGCTGCTCGACGTTGAAACCGACCCAGACTGCCGCCGTTACCCAGCCCCCCAGGTAGTACTCGACGAGCACGCGCCAGAAAGCAGCGACTAGCCCCCCGCGCGGATCGCCCGGCGGGTTGATCCCAACCGTCATGGCGTGGCCCGGCGGCGCGGATCTCCGATCTGTCTTCAGCCGGTTAGGCGCTGGTGCATCGGGGTGCCACGGCGTCACCAGCGCGTCCTGGTCCGCGGTGATGATCCGTCGCGCCTGCATCAAGTCGTTCCATGCCGGCGAGGTGGCTGGGTCGAGATCAGGCGGGCCACTGAGCGTGAGATGGATCAGCGTCACGACCTCGATCGGCGTCCCGTGCTGATCGGTCTCTGCGCTGTGCTGGGACGACCTCTTGGCTGCCTTCACGCGGCACCATCCACGAGTTCGTGGTTTGCGCTGTGCGCGATTGGGGACCCGTAGGACGGCGGCGCATCGCCGGATTCGTCCTGGCGCAATCCAGTGGCCTTTTCGGCCACGCCAGCGGGTGCGATTAGCCGCTTCGTATCGTGCGCCCTGGCGTTGGCAGCCGATATGTATTCCGGAGTACAAAACAACGCCTGTGGCCTCCACGACCCATGGCGAAGCATCGTGCACAGCTCCTTCGCGCGCTCGAACGTCATGGCGCGGGTGTCGATGTTCGTCCCCTGGGCGATCCGCTTCGCCTGCGCCAACGAGCAGAGCCCGCGGGCCCGGCGCGCGGCGTGCCGGCCGAGCAGCCGTGATGCGTCCGCCATCGAAAACGCCGCCGGCAGCTGCTTAACGGTCACGCCGATCTTGTCGAGCGCCCGGAGCTGCGCGTCGCTCGGCGGGCGCGTGAACATGCCCGGCTCGGGCCGCGTCGTGACGTGGAGCGCGCCCTCGTGATCATCGTCGCCGATAAACGGGTCGATCTCGGCGGCGTGGAACCGCACCATGGCGTCTTTGGCGATCTGCGCGCGACGCTTGGCGACCTCGGCGTCGGCGCTCGCGAACACGCGCTCGAGCTCGAGCTGCTGCGTCCCCAGGAGTCGATCGATTTCCTCGCGCACGTCGTCGGCCAGCGCATCTGGGCCGTGCTGGCTGCCCGCCAGGCAGTCGGCCGGGCCGATCAGCCGGTGCTTGCCCGCTGCCCCGGTGAAGTGCAGCAATAGGCAGTCGCGCTTGCCGGTCTCCGGCGATAGCCTCGTCCCGCGGCCGGCCATCTGGCAGGCGAGCGCCCAGGACTTCGTCGGCCGCGCGATCGCCACGCAGCTCGTGTGCGGCGCGTCCCAGCCGCGGCAGAGCAAGGCGCAGTTGCAGAGGAACTGGAACTCGCCTCGCTCGTACGCTTCGAGCAACCCGCGGCGATCGTCCTGCGCGGTGTCGCCGCTCACGGCGCGGGCGCATCCCGGTCGGCGATCGTTCAGCGCATCCGCGAGCGCCTCGGCGTGCTTGATGTCGACGCCGAACACAACCGTCGGCCGATCCCTGGCTAGCTCAAGCAGCGGAACGACTACGCCGCTGATCGCGCGCTCGGTCTCCAGGATCGCCGCGAGCTGGTCCTGCGCCAGGTCGCCGCCGCGCGTCTTCACGGCCGACAGGTCGATGCCGTCAAGCACGACCCGGCGCGCGACGATCGGCGCGAGGTAGCCGTCGCGGATCGCGTCGCGGATCTCGTACCGGTACGCGACGCTCTCGAAGATCTCGCCGAGTGCCTGCCCGTCGGCGCGGATCGGCGTTGCAGTCACGCCGAGCAGCTTTGCCGTGGCGAAGTGGTCGATGATCGCGCGCCAGCTCGGCGCCATCGCCAGGTCGGCCTCGTCGGCGATCACCAGGTCGAAGTGGTCACGCGGGAAACGGGTCAGCCGGGCGCCGCGCAGGGACTGCACCGACGCGATCACGACCTTGGCGCTCAGGCCGGCGCGCTCGCGGGCCTTCTCGATGTCGGCGACGATGCCAATCGCTTCGAGCTTGCGCTGCGGCTGGCGGATTAGCTCGTCGCGGTCGGCGAGGATCAGCGTGCGGCCGCCGTTGAGCTTGCAGCGCCGGGTCCGCTCGACGAACGACGTCGTCTTGCCCGTCCCCGTCGCCATCACGAGCAGGGTCGAGCGCACGCGCGCCAGCTCGCGATCGATCGCCGCATCGGCCGCAAGCTGATAGGGCCTTAGTTGTGGTCTGTAGCCCCCAACTTCTGACTGTGGTCTGTGGCCCCCAGTCATAGCGCCACACACTTACCCGGGATCTTCCATCCGTTCCCGCATCCGTTCCCGTTCTGATCCGTTCCCGAGACTGTCATCCGTTCCCGCCTTCGGCGGGAAACAGACGGGAACGGATGACGCGGGAACGGGTCGGATGAGCTAAGTCCTTTGGGAACGGATGGGAACGGATGGGTCAAGATCCACCTCCAGTGATGGGCACGAATATTGCCCGTGTTCGCCACGAACCACCTTCGTGGCGCCGGACACTGTCCGCGCGCACCCTGCCGGCATGGATCAGCCGGTCAAGCGCGGGGCGGACTTCTAGCCGACGGACGTTGCATGAGGTCTTGAGCTGCTCGAGCGTGCACAGATCACCCGCGCCACCGGTGTGGAGCTCGATGAGCTTCGCATGGACGCGCTCATCCACCGAATTACCCCCCTCGCCACCGCTGGACGTGGCTCGGGCAGCCTTGCGCTCGGCCTGCTTTTCGCGACGCTTGGCGGCGATCTCGTCGTGAATCGCCTCGGTCTCGCCGCGATATGAGAGCTGCGCCGTCCAGCGGTTATCGACCTGTGCTCGGTCGAACCCAATCACGAAGTCTTCGCGTTGCAGGTCGAGGTTTCCGCGCATGCGGACGTCGCTGAGCTTCGTGGCGTCCGGGCTCTCGAGGGGCCGCATCAGCACCAGGTGACGCGCCGACGCGACCAGGTCGCCGCTGCCGCGGATAAGCTCGAACGGATCGCCATCGCTGCGCTTGCCGGGCGCGATCGGCCCGACCTTGTTCGTGTGGTGCAAGAACTCGATGGACGCGCCGACGTCGGTGCATAGCTTGCACCACATGTCGCCGAATCGCTTGGCGTCTTTGATCGCGTTCTGGTCGCCCGCCATGACGCGCGTCAAGTTGTCGATCAGGACGAGAGTGGGCTTCCACGCCTTGAGCTCGGCGGCGAACGCGCGCTCGTCACCCGGCAGCGAAAGTGGCTCGCGACCTACCGATAGGTGTGCGCGAAGCGTCGAGTCGTTTGGCGTGATGCCGCGGGCCCGCGCGAGCTCCCAGACGCGCTTGCGCAACCGGCGCTGACCGTCCTCGAACGCAAGGCACAAAACCCGCGCCGGGCCGCCCATGGTGTTCGCGAACCGGTCGAGCCAGTCCCGCCCCAGCGCGACGTCGATGCCGAGCCCGAGCATCGCCCACGTCTTTCCGCACTTGGGTGGCCCGGCGAACAACCCCGCTTCGCCGCGGGGGATGATGTCGCGGATGACCCAGTCCGCGGCATCGTCGTCGTCGGGCTCCTCGTCTCCCAGGAACGCATCAAGCGGCAAGATCCAGCGCGCCTTGGGAGCCGGCGGTACCACTGGTTGCGCCGGCTCTGCGTCGCGCAGCGCGAAGTCGTTGATCTCGTGCTCGGCTCGGATCGCCTCGTCAGCCGCGGCGATCGCGTCCTCCCGGCGCGCGGCGAGACCGAGCAGCTGCGACGCCCAGCCGATGATCGGAAGCTCGCCATCAGGGAGCGGAGTGGCGACGATCCGATCGAACCAGGCGAGGTCGCCTAGGTGCGGATGGTCGCTGAGCTTGCGCGTCGGATCCGTCTCGTAGTCCAGCCAGGTCTCCGCGAGCTCGGCGCGGACCGCGGCCGCGGTGACCGGTACGCGGCGCGCCTGTAGGTTGCGAATCGCGCCGAACGCGGCATAGGCATGCGGATCGGCGAGGTCGCGCTGCGCAACATCGACGGAGCGATCGACGAACTCGAGCCGCGTCGGGTCGGATAGCACCGCGGCGACGAAGAGCCGCTCGAGCTCGGCGTCCACGAGATGGACGGCGTGGCCGTTCGTCTCGGCGGTCACGGTGTGGACCCCAGCGGGAGATCGGCCTGCGATGCGACACCCAGGCAGTGCGGCGAGAACCAGATACGTTCCTTCGCGGACGACCACGCAGAGCTGTTGCCCTTCCACGCGACGCACGTCCACGTCGCCGGCATGTGTTGGCCGTGCTCGGTGTCCCAGCCGCAGAGCGCGATCCGCAACGCCGGGTTGTCGCCGTTCTCGAGTGCCCAGGCACGGACCGCGGCCGACAGGTCCGGGTCGTCCTCGCGGTAGAGCCGCTTCTCGCGCTCGTCGTGGGCGTAGGGCGGATCGAGCAGAACGCCGCACGGGGTCATCCCGTGCGCGGTGTCGATGCCGAGCGTCGACCGGCCAAGCACGCGGGTCCAGTCGCCGCAGCAGATCCGGACGCCGCGCAAGCGATCGGCGAGTACTCCGAACAGCTCGGCGAGCGGAAGCGCGCCGGTGCGGTGCACGCCCTTGCCGCGGTGGGTGAGCGGTTTTTTTCGGCTGGGCGCGTTGATGCCACGCCCCGGAGTTCCAACCTCTGGCATCGAGCGATGCAACGGTCGGCCGATCCGCTCGTCGGCCGAGCACCACCCGTTGCCGATCCATGTGGAGATGCCCCAGACCCACCACCCGGCGATCTTCGGGTCGGAGTACTCGGGGTCGGCGATGAGCTTCTCGAGCAATGCCGGCACCTTAGCCACGAGCCAGCGGTGGCGAGCATGAAGGTCGGCCTCGTTGACCGGCCAATCCGTCCACCGCGCCACCTCGTCAGGTGTCGAGCGTGTCGCGCGCCAAAAGTTCGCGATCAGGCCGTCCTTGTCGTTGGCGGTCTCCACCTTGCCGGCGCCGCCGGGCCGAGCGAGCAACACAGCGAGGCTACCGGCGAACGGCTCGACGTAGTTTGGGACGTCGCCGAACGCGCGCCAGATCAGCGCAGCCGCGCGGCTCTTTCCGCCGAACCATGGGAACGGCGCTCGAAGCTGTCCTGGTGTCACGCGACCCCCAAAAACTTCGGGTACGGCTGCGCGGCAGCGGTGAGGACCTCTCGCCGCCGGCGGAGATCGAGGCACCACAGGTAGCGGTGGTTGCCGTGGTGGCGCATCGGTCGAGTCAGCCGAGCGCGCCACAGGCGAAGCCACGCGAGCGCGTCCTCGCCGGGACGCAGCGGGTCGGCGCCCCACCGCTCGAGCTCGGCCGCCGCGTACCGCCTGCCCTGCTCGCCGCGCACCAGCTTGCCGGCGGTCCGGTTGCTGTAGCAGGTGCCGTCTGGCAGTAGCCGAAGCGTCGCCGGGTTGGTGCGGCCGACATACCGGCCGTTGGTTGCCTGGTAGACGATTCCGAGGTGCCCGCGGTGGACCGCGGCGCCGGCCAGGGTGGTTCGCGGCTGCGGGTCGGCGCAGGACTCGACGGCGACCACGCCGCGGGCGCGCAGGAACTCGAAGCATCGAGCCACGAAAAAGCTCTCGCCGTTGCCGGGAACGTCGTCGACCAGGACAAGCCGGCCGAGCGTTACGGCCTGGCCGATCGCCAGCGTGGGCCACACGGCGCGATGCGCGTTCATCGACGCCGGCGGACCGAACAGCGCGACGCCAACAAGGTCGGCGCGGAGGTACAGTCCGAAGCGGTGAGCGGTCGAGCTGGCCCGGCCGGCGTAGTGGTGTCGCTCGACGAACGCGCGGGCCTCGGCGGCGCCAGCGATGGGCGCGACGTCGTAAGCTGACGTCCGGACCGTCTCGCCGGCGGGACGCCGCGACTCGCGGCGCTCGGTCCAGCGCTGGACGAAGTCGACGATCACTCGCCAGCCTCCATGGTGCGACGGAGTCGTTCGCGATCTCGCTCAGCTGAGTTGACTTCTCCGGACACCGCGGTCGGCAAGTAGTAGGTCGGTACAGACCCCCAGAATGGCGATCTCCGCATCGCGCGAGCGATCCGTGAGAAACGCGCGTCCTCGGGTTCTCCGTCGAGGTGATCGAACACCCGCGCCGGGCGTTGCGGGCATGACCGCTGGTGGCCGCCGTTGCCGGATCCCGGATCGCCACAACACGCAGGAGATGTCACGATCACGGCCTCCACCGCGCCGGCAGCTTCGATGCGCACCACGCCGCTTCGGCGATGCCGACCACGGCGATCGCCGCGACCCACCACCATCCAAGCCAGCTGCCGACCGCATAGAGCATCACGGCTCCGGCGATCACGGCGCGAACCGGGCCGCCTACGGTCGCAGCAAGCAAGGCATTGCCGACGAGGTCGAGCGCGCGGCGGATCACGGCTCGACCTTCCAGACCAGGTGCCAGTACGCCTCGGTCTGCTCGTACGCCGCGACGTCGAGAGCGATCACCGCCAGCGCCGCGGCGAGCTGCGGCACATCGCTGAGCTTGGCGGTCGGCGATGCGACGCGCGCGGCCGGCGCGGAGCCGGATCCCGCGCGCGCTGCGGGCGCCAAGCCAGCCGTACAGCCATGTCCGGCTCGGCGCGACCTCACCTCGAGCACCGCACCACGAAGATGGTTCCGATCCGTGCTCCGTCATGGTCGACCGAGCCGGACGCCCCGCACTGCCAGCATTCGAAGCTCCGTCTCTGCCGGAGCGGAACGTGGCCGAGTGCCCGCGCCGCATCAGCGCCAGCGATGACGGGGTCGACGCCCTGCTCGAGTCTCCGTTTCGCCGTCCGGGTCACGGGTCGACTCCGACGTAGAAATCGCCGTAGCGGCGAAGCTGGCAATCGCGCATCAGCACGCGAAGCGCGTGGCCGATGCTGGCATCCGAGCATGCACCCCAGTCCTCGCGGAGCCCCCTGGAAATCTGGTCGCGCGTCAGAGCGGCGGCTCCGACGATATCGAGGATGGCCGCTCGCATACTTCCGAGCTCGCGAGCGCGGCGCTCCTCGGGTGTTGCGATGCTTTCCCCGTACGGCTTGCGCCAGCTGGGAAGTGCGGCGTAGGCCCTGGCTGAGGCGGTCGGTTCGCTCATGCTGGCACCGCCCAGCCTTGCGCAGAATCAGCTCCGCGCCTGGCGCGCTCGATCGCAGCAACGATGCGGCGGTCGGCGATGCGGCGACCCGTCGAGTCCCAGAGCCAGAGTCGTCCGCCGGACGGAGCCGCGGTAGCGCACGCCAGGCCATCGATCAATCGAGCACCGAACAGCATGCGGTCTATCCAGCTCGGTGCGCTCCAAACATGGGCGAGAGCCATCGCCTTGTCGATGAAGGTCACGGTGATCGTCATGCGAACCTGAACCATTCCTGAATGGGCCAGATGCGGTGCAGCGCTTGGTGGTTTGGAATATCATCGAGCATGTCGGTGCCAATCCTGCGCAGCATCAGACGTGATTACTAGTCGATGCTTTGTCGTAACTATTTGGAACACAAAATAAATCGTCCGTATTGCGGACGAGTCAGTAGTGCTCTATGACTGCTGGGATGGGAGATGGAGAGTTCACGACGCCCCCTGATGCAGGGCGTCGATCGTGGTCCCGAGGTACTTGGCTAGGGCGCGCTGATGCGGCGCGCTCGGGAATTTGTGGCCGTGCACCCAGTGCCATACCGCGCCGCGGGTAACCTCTAGGTCGTTCGCCACCTTCTGCTGGCTCAGACCCTCGGCCTCCATCTTCCGGAGCAGCAGCTGTCCAAGCGTTGGAGGAGGTCGATTCGTCGCCATCGTCCGATGTCTACCTTTCGTAGACCTTTACCGTCAAGCATGGTCTACGAGAAGTTCACAACTACCTGTGTTAACAGGGATTCATTATGTCACGAGCCAGACACCTCAGACCGTTCCCGAAGGGCCAGCGCTGGCAGATGACCGAGGCTTGGAAGGCCCAGGTTCGATCCCAGCTCCAGGAGCGAGGCGTCGGCCAGGACTGGTTGGCGCAGCAGGTAGGAGCAGCTGGCCGTGGCACAATCTCGAAGCTCCTCAAGCGCACCGCAGAAGGCGCCCCTGCTCAGGTTGGAAGTTCTCTCGTACCTCGCATCTGCGAAGTACTCGGCCTTCCACTTCCACTCGTTGCAGCTCCCGACGAGAAGACTTCACGCGTCATCGATTTGATGGCTAAGTCTTCGGAAGAAATGAAGGACGCGATCATCAGGATGCTTGAAGCTGCCGTGAAGACGTCTAACTCGCGTTAGAGCTTGCGCGCCGACGCACGGGGGTGGCAAATTGGGCCGATGTTCGTTCGATCGGCGTGTGGGGATAGCAGATCCGCGCAGCGCGATGACCGCCTGCTTGCCCTGGTATCTCGTCTCCGGGTCGACAACCCAGACGCGCTTGAAGCGTTGATTGCTCTATGGTCTCGGTTGGTTGAGAAAAAGTAGACGATTCTTCTTGCAGATCACGATGCGTCTACGCATAGTAGACGCATGAGCGACACCGAGCTCCTCGAGCAAGCCAGGAAGAAGCTACGCGGTGTGGCGCGCGCCTACGGTCGCGCCGCTGACGGGCCAGGCCGCGATGCGGCGATCGTCGAGCTCGAGTGCGCCGCACTGGTCATGATTCTCGCAGCCGCTCGGAAGCGTCTCCAGCTGCCGCGAAGCGTCGAAGGACATCTTGCCGAGGCGTTTACCGCCGCCAAGACGGAGCTCGGGCTGTGAGCCGACGTCGGCTATCCTCGGCTTCATCCGCTGCCGAAAGTGCGGCTCGGATCTTCGGCGGAGGCATCTCGCGGCACGGAGCATCGTGCGGATGCCAGTACTGCAGGCAGCCGAAGCCGGCGCAGAAACCACATGCCCCGCCGGCGCATAGCTCGCCGGACCGCGAGCATCTGCTCGACGTCGCCGCGGCCGCGCAGCACGATAGCTGGGATCTCGCTGGCAACCGCGGCCTCATCGAGGCCATCTGCCGCGACTACGTGATGCTCGGGGCTCAGGCCGAGCGCGACGCGGATACCATCGACGACCTCAAGCGCCGGATCGCAGATCTCACGGCGACGGCGCAGGAAGCGAACCGCGATGCCGCAGCTGCGTTGGAGCGAGAACGCATCGCGTACCGCAACGCTGACTCAGGAGGTGCACGATGACGTGCCCGTGCTCAATCCATCCTATGGAAAGCTCGTGCGGCGTATGGGCTAACAATGAAAGTGCATGTATCTGCGTTGATTATGCCCTGATGGGAAGACTTCCGTCTTGATTCACAATTCTGCCATGCCGTGCGTGTGGCTGTGGAGATGATACCGTGATCACAGAACCCCCAGACCTAGCCGCGATGCGGTGGACGATTGGCGCGGCCATAGCTGACGCTCGGCGCGACATCGCCGACGACATTAAGGCGCAATGCAAGCGCGAAGGAATCACCGATCCGGACGAGGCCGTCCGGCGGTTTCGCGCGGTTCCCATGCCGAGGTTCGTTGCGGTGGAGGTCGGCATCGGAGACGAGCTGGATGGTGACGACGTCACGCACGAGCTCGGCGGGGAGTCCGGGCTGTGATCTTGCTGTGTGTCTACGCCGTTGCCGCTGCGTTCGCGGCCGGCGTTGCTGTCGGGGGAAGGACAAGGCAGCCGAACAACGTACCGGCGCGGGCTGACCGCGCGTGGCGACGCAGGCGGCGGGAGCTGCGCGCGAGCGTACAGAGGATGGCAAAATGAACCGCTCAGAATTCTCCGCCTTACTCAGAAAGCTCGCCGACGCTGTCGAGTCCGGCGACTCCGCAGAAGGTTGCGTGGTATACGCGCTATCCGACCGCGGTCCCGGTGAGATCGACCTCGACATCCGAGTCAGAACTGGAAACGTCGAAGGTCAAGGCGGGTACCACATCGTCGACACCATGCCGAAGGGCGCCGAGTCGTCTCGGTGTAATTGCGCGGGTGGTGAATTCGGCGGTCACGACCTGGATTGCGAGCGACGGCAATGACCGAGCTCTACACCCATAGCCGTCTCCGCGTGCTGCGCCAGTGCCGCCGGCTGCATCAGCTCCGTTACGAGCTCGGCATCCAGACTCCGTCGACTCCGGAGTCCGTGTTCGGCACGGTCGGACACGCGGCACTCGAGGCGTACTACCTCGCGTGGAAGGACTACTGTCCTACCTGCGATGGATCCGGTGAGCGGCCGTTCGCCGACACCTGCGATAGGCCAGCTCCGTCCTGTGCGAACTGCGGCGGAATCGGCGAGTCCACGTCGCTAGACGATCGCCTACCCGCCGCGCTAGCCGTCGTAGACGCCTCCGAGCTTGCTCCGTTCGACCGCTGCAAGATTCGCTTGCTCCTCATCGCCTACCACGAGCGCTGGGGCGCGGAGAACTGGGAGATCATCGCCGTCGAGCAGGAGTTCCGCTACCATCTCGGCGACCACCTCATCGGCGGAAAGATCGACGCAATCATCCGCGACCGGGCGGATGGCCGCGTGTACGTGCTCGAGCACAAGTTCACCGGCTCGGAGACCTCGATCGGCGGGCCGTACTGGGAGCGGCTCACGCTCGACAGCCAGGTCAGCATCTACATCGACGGCGCGACGATGCTCGGCTACGACGTCGCGGGTTGCATCTACGACGTGATCAAGCGGCCGCAGCATGACCAGCTGTCGGCTACGCCGGAAGCCGCGCGCAAGTACACGCTCGGCAAGGGCTGCAAGCGATGCGGCGGCAGCGCCGGCGGCAAGGCCGGAATCGTCCAGGGCCGCGGCCATTACGACGTCGTCTTCGCCTCGGAGGTCAAGCACATCGACTGCGACGAATGCAAGGCGACCGGGTGGAAGTGCGACGGCGACGGCGTCCCTCAGGCTCCACGGCTGCACGCGAACCAGCGCGACACCGACGAGACCATCGAGCAGTTCGAGGAGCGTCTGCTCGAGGTCATCGCTGAGGACCCCGACGGTTGGCTGCAGCGCAGCAAGGTGGTCCGGCTCGAGGACGAGCTGCCCGAGATGCGGCGTGACGTTGTCGCCGATATCGAGCAGGCCGAGGACTGTCGCCGGCGCGAGTACTGGCCGCGCAACCCAGACGCGTGCTCGAAGGGGCGCTACATGTGCTCCATGTTCGAGGCGTGCTGCGGGCGTGCCAACATCAACGATTTTCAGCGCGGACCTGCTCATCCCGAGCTGGCCAGCGCGACGTAACCCATGCATGCCCGAGAGAGGGGCAATCACCGATGACGACAGCACCGACACCGAGACCAGCGCCGACACAGGCGCCCGCACCGCGCCCGTCCGGCGCGAGACCTCCGGCGCATCCTTCGCAGCCTCAAACACCGCGTGCGTCGCGGCTCAGCGCCGTATCGCGCGGCATTCTGCACGTCCCTCTGCGTCACCTGTTCTACGGTCCCCGCGGCGTCGGGAAGACTAGCCTTGGAGCCGACGCTCCGGCGCCGCTGTTCCTCGACATCGAGGGCGGGTCACCGTTGGTAAACGTCACGCGGTACACGTTCCGCGACGAGCCCGGCGGACACATTCCTCGATCGTACGAGGAAGTGCTCGCCGGTATCGATGATCTACTCGCAAACCCTGGTCACGGATACCAGTCGCTCGTGATCGACACGCTCGACGCGCTCGAGACCCTGCTCCACGACTTCATCTGCCGTAGAGACGGAAAGGCAAACATCGAGGCGTACGGCTACGGTAAGGGCTACAAGGTGGCGGTCGCTGAGATCCGAGTCCTCAAGGAGCGGCTCGATCGTCTCATCCATTCCGGGATGGCGATAGTCATTCTTGCTCACAGCGACGAGAAGACGTACAAAAATCCCCGCGGACCGGACTACGATCGGTTCCTATCCGAGATGCACGAGCTCGCATGGGCAAAGGTCGCCGCCTGGTGCGACGTCGTCGGATTCGTCAACTTCGAGGGCGGCGGAGCCGCGCTCAAGGGCGACGAATCGCAGGTCAAGCGCGCGCGTGGATGGTCGACTGGGCGCCGGATGATCCAGCTCGTCCCAGACGCAGCTGCTCCCGACGTGAAATGCCGGCTATCTCTACCGACAGAGCTCGAGCTAGGTGAGGCCCATCCGTGGGCTCCGTTCGCTAACGCGAAGCTCAAGGCCGAGTGCGCAACCGTCGATACGCTGGCCGCAGACATCATTTCCGAGATCGACCGCATCACCGGCGGCGACCGAGCTGTCGAGTTCACCACCGACGCTGGCACGCTTACTTCGTACACCGCTATTCAGGATTTGATCACAGTTGGCGACACGAGCGTGCTAACGCGCGTGCTCGCCGGGCTCAAGGCAACCACCGCAATGCAGGAGACGCCATGACACTACCGATGCAAAAGGATTACTACGCAGCCCGCGCGAGCGGCGCCCCGATCACGTTCGGGAGGTCCGCGAACGGTAACACGCAGATCGCTGTCGAGTTCGATATCGTCGACGAGCGATTCCCTGGCGACTCGATATCGTGGGTTGGCCATTTCACCGATAAGACGGCCGAGCGCACAGTCGAGTCCCTGCAGATCGCCGGATGGCAGGGCGACGACCTGTCTGAGCTAGATGGCGTGCCAGCTTCGCAGGTCCTCACTGAGGAAGTATCGCTGACGTGTGAGCCCGAAGAGTACGATGGCGAATGGAAACTAAAGGTGCAGTGGGTCAACCGCCCAGGGGGAGGACGGTTCAAATTCAAAGAACAGATCAGCGGTAACGAATTGAAAGCGTTCGGAGCCCAACTTCGCGCAACCGTGAAGTCAGTACGGGCAGCCGGAGGAGCGACGCGCGCCCCGCGGCAGCAGAGCGCTCCTTCGCGATCGGGAGGAGGAAGAGATCAGCATCCCAACGCGCCTGGTGGTCCGCGCGACCGAGACGACATTCCGTTCTGATAGCCTTAACCAGCCGGTATCCCGGCTGACCCGTCTCGATAGCTCAGCGGCAGAGCGGTCCGATTGCACCGGAATGGTCGCGCGTTCGAGTCGCGCTCGAGACACGAATTTTTTAAGGAGCTCAAAGTGAAGTACGAATTCCGTCACACCGGCGGCGAGCTGAGAATCGCACCGATTCCGATGGTTCCGGTCGGGGATGGGGCGCTGTGACGCGACCACCGATCATCCGCGCCTTCATCGGCGACGACGAGCTCGTCGTTGACCTGTTCGCCGGCGGTGGCGGAGCGAGCACCGGGATCGAGCGCGCGATCGGCCGCTCGCCCGACATCGCTATCAACCATAGCCCGGAAGCGATCGCGATCCACGCAGCGAACCACCCCACGACGAAGCACTACATCGAGAACGTCTACAAGGTCGACCCGCGGCGCGCCACCGGAGGTCGTCCGGTTGCCCTCCTGCACCTGTCGCCAGACTGTAGCCACCACAGCAAGGCCAAGGGCGGCAAGCCGAGACAACAGAAGATCCGCGGTCTGGCATGGGTGGCGGTAACCTGGGCGCAGCGCGCCCGACCGCGCGTGATCACGCTCGAGAACGTTGAGGAGTGGCTCGACTGGGGTCCGCTCGATCGCTCCACCGGGCAGCCGATCAAGGCCCGCAAGGGTCAAACGTTCCGTGCCTGGCGCCGGAAGCTTGAGCGGCTCGGCTATGTCGTCGAGCACCGTCTGCTTCGCGCGTGCGACTTCGGGGCCCCGACGACGCGACGCCGGCTGTTCTTGATCGCGCGTTGCGACGGCCGTCCGATTCGGTGGCCGGCTCCGACGCATGGACCGGCGAACACCGGACGCCCGAAGCCGCACCGCACCGCGGCCGAGATTATCGACTGGTCGATCTCGTGCCCGTCGATCTTCGATCGCGACCGCCCGCTCGCGGGCAAGACGCTTGCCCGGATCGCCCGCGGGATCCGCAAGTACGTGCTCGAGGCGGCCCGGCCGTTCGTGATCGCCGTCAACCACGGCGGCGTCGGGCGCACCGACCATCGCGTGCACGACCTCGATTCACCGATGCCGACGATCACCGGCGGTCAGCGCGGCGGCCACGCGCTGGTGTCGCCGCTCGTCGTCAAGGCGAAGACGCACGGCGGTGGCGGCAACGACGCGATGCGAGCGGACGAGCCGCTGCGCACGGTGACCGCATCGAAGCGCGGTGAGTTCGCGCTGGTCGCGCCGACGTTCGTGCGGACCAGCATGCACCAGAGCAACGCCGGGTGTGCCTATTCACCCGAGGAGCCATTGCGCACGATCACCACGGACGGCGGACTCGCGCTCGCGGTGCCGTACCTGGTGCACCGCAGCAACGGCGAGCGCGAGGGCCAGGCCCCGCGAATTTACGACGTCGCGCGGCCGCTCGGCACCATCGTCGCCCAGGGTCAGAAGCACGCCATCTGCGCCGCCTTCCTCGCCAAGCACTACTCGGCGCGCGACACCGGCGGTTGGAACGGTGGTAGCCCGGCGGATTCGCCGGTCGGAGCGGTCACGGTGCGCGATCACCACTCGCTCGTCGCGGCGCACCTGACGAAGCTCTACGGCACGAGCACCGGTGCGGACGTGCTCGAACCGGTGCCAACCGTGACCGCGGATGGCCAGCACATCGGCGCGGTGGCCGCGCACCTGGTCAGGTATAACGGAGACCGGCCGGGCGCCGAGCGCGTCGCGGGCCTCGATCAGCCGCTCGGAACGCAGGACACGAGCAACCGGTTCGCGCTCGTCGCCGCGTTCCTCGCCCGCTACAACGGACAGAGCACCGGCCAGCGGCCGGACTCGCCGATCGGAACGCTCGACACGACCGACCGATACGCGCTGGTGACCGTAACGATCGGCGGCGAGGAGTACGCGATCGTCGACATCGGGATGCGGATGCTCACGCCGCGCGAGCTGTTTAGAGCGCAGGGCTTCCCAGACAGCTATGTGATTGATCCAGTCGGCCCGAACGGCAAGCCGCTCACCAAGACCGCCCAGATTCGCGCGTGCGGTAACGCTGTCCCGCCGGACTTCGCTGATGCCATCGTCTCGGCTGCGTTCTCGAGGGCCGAGTGATCGACGAGTACAGCGCCGACGGAACAGGCTGGGCTCGGTTCTCCGACGACCGCCAGATGCGGTACCGGCTCGCGCGCAGGCTGACTGATCGACCGGGTGCCGCATTGTGCTTCATGAACCTCACGGAAGCAGCGTCCTTTCGCGTGTCTGACCCGATTGAGTCAGAAGCGAAGCGCTATGTGTTCCTGATGCTGAACCCGTCCACGGCAGACGCGTTCGTGCTCGACCCGACGGTCAAGCGCTGCGTCGCGTTCGCGACTTCTTGGGGCGCCGACGTACTCGAGGTTGTCAACATCTTCGCGCTGCGCTCCACCGACCCGCGTGAGCTGTACAAGCGGGCGTTCACGTTCCGCGGTGACGACCAGGTAGCGAACGACCAGATCATCCTAGCCTGCCGCGGCGCGCATCGCGTGATCGCCGGCTGGGGAAGGCACGGCGCGCTCGACCACCGCGGCAATATCGTGCGCTCCATGCTCGCTGAGCATGGAATCGCGCTCTACCACCTCGGGCTCAACAAGGACGGAAGCCCGAAGCATCCGCTGTATATCGAGGGCGGCACGGCGCCGCAGGAATGGAACGTGGACGTTCAGCACGCCGCGTTCCCGGGGGTAATCAAATGACCTACGCAGCAAACACCGTCGTATCCGTCGACAAGTCGCGCGCCGAGATCGAGGCGACGCTCGTGCGCTACGGCGCCTCGATGTTCTTATCTGGCTGGGACGACGATCACGCGTTCGTCGCGTTCAAGCTCCGCGACCGGCACATCAAGCTGACCTTGCCGCTTCCGAAGCAAGGAGAGCAACGATTCACGCACCACAGGGACCGCAACGGGTTACTCCGCGCGAACACGCCCGCCAAGGCGATCGAGCTGTACGAGCAGGCGAAGCGATCGCTGTTCCGCGCGCTGCTGCTGGCGATCAAGGCAAAGCTGGAATCCGTCGAGTCTAAGATCGAGACGTTCGAGCAAGCGTTTCTCGCGCACATCGTGCTGCCCGACAACACGCTCGTCGGCGACCGCGTCAAGGCGCTGGTCGCCGAGGCGTATCGAACCGGGCGCATGGGCAACCTCGCGCTCGCGCCCGGCGACACGACCGGCGATGCCGACGTTGATGATGCGGAGCTGGCGCCATGACCGCGCTCGACGCATTCCTGAGCGTTGCGCCGCTCATCGACGACCATCGCGATGAAGCCGCGCGCGTCTGCGAAGAGACCGCCCGCTATGAGCGCGGCGAGCGCCAGCCGTTGCGGCTCGACCCGAACGATATCTCCAACCACGAGTTCAGCGACGCCGCCGCGGGCATCGCCGCCGAGGTCGCGATGGAGGTCAGCGACGCCTTGAAGGCTGCGCGCGTGCGTTGCCCGCCGGCCGACGTGTGGGCCATGGCCGCGAGGCTCCTCCGCTCGGGCTGGCAGCGCGGTCACCGGCTTCAGCCGATTGTGACCGGACGAGGAGCACCATCATGAGCGATCTTGTTGCCCACATCAACCGCATCCACCGAGACCTCCGCGACGGCGCCTTCTATACGCTCACCGCCGCCGCGCCCGGCTACACGACCATCACCGCACGCGATGCCGATGGCGACACCTCCACGCCATGCCTGGACCGCGCCGACGTTCGCCGGCCGATCGAAGACCTCGAGCAGATCGCCGGACTTGTTCCGAGCGCGCCGGCTGTCGGACGCGCCGCGGCGCTCGCCGGATCGGTGCGGCGCATCTTCGATCTGCTCGGCGAGATCGAGAAGACGGACGGCGCCGCCGCCGATGAGATCGTCGCCGCCATCGCGGCGCACCTGCGTTCGTGGCGCCCGCTGGCGCTTGCTCCCGGAGGCGTGCTGTGATGGCAGTCGTTGCGCTGGCGCTGCTCGGTGCCGTCTACGCGATGCGCCGGGCGTTGAGGTCGGCATGAGTGGACAGCCGAGCATCAACGTGGCGGCCCGCGCTCATCTCGCCGTCGTGCTGCTCGAGACCACGCCGGCAACGGTCGCAGCTGTCGCTGACCTCGTCCGTATTAGCGAGTGCCAAGTGTATCGCGCCTGGCGCGCCGCTCACCCTGAGCGCCCGCCGCGTGGCCGGCGGATCACCGAGGCGATGCGCGCGGCGCAGATCGAGCCGTTCGCCGCGCTCTGCGACGTGATGGTCGCGCAGCTGACGGATCGCCCGCAGCGAGCCGCGCAGATCTTCGCCGCAACGCGCGCGCTGCATGGAGATGTCGGAGATCGCCGGCTATGGCGAGCGCTACGCCGGCTGGTCGACACCCTGAGAGTGGCACGCCATGGCATGCGCTGCACCGGAGCAACGTACACAAGGATCATAAACGGAGGTGGCATTTGCGAGCGTTGACACTCACTCAGCCATGGGCGGGTCTCGTCGCGTCCGGGATCAAGCGCGTTGAGAACCGGCCCCGCGCGATGATCAAGCGCACCGACTTTGGAGCGCTGTTCGCGATCCACGCGAGCCGCGAGATCGATTCGGCGGTGTACTCACGAATCCGCGACCTGGCGCCTGAACTTTTCCGCGGGCCAGGTTGCGCTGAGATTCGCACCGAGATGCCGTGGTATGCGCTGTCCAGGGTGACGAGCGCCGTGATCGGCGTGGCACGCATCGACAAGGTGCTCGAAGGCGGCTGGAACGCCGAGTCGATTCGGGAGTTCGCGGACACGATCAGCTTCTCGGATGGATCGCTGCTCGGCCATGAACAGCTGCGTTGGTTCTTTGGCCCCGTCGGTTACCTGACGCGCGAAGCGGTCGCCATCGCTAAACCGGTCCCGTGTCGCGGCCAGCTCGGGTTCTGGACCTTGCCGGATGACGTGTGCAATTCGGTAACTGCGCAGCTTGGTTAAGTATGAACTATATGAACCATATTAAACACATCACTCTGCCAGACGGTTGGTCCATCGAAAGCGAAGATGCGTCCACTGTCGTGATCAAGGCTACAAAACTCCTTTTAGTTACGGTTGACTTGAATATGCGGGTGTATCGAGCAGATTTCGCAACCACCGGGCGACCTCTCATCCCGAAGTCGTACGGAGGAAGAGGATGGAGAGACGAACTGATCGCCGACGCCATTACGTGGCTGAAAGGCATTGCCAAGTGACTCCAACGCAATCCCAGACCTTCGCGATGCTCGCGCTCGACCGCGGGGCATCACCGGAACACCTGCCGCCGCGCACGCGCAGGTCGCTTCTGCAGTGCGGGTGGATCGACCGCGTATCGCGGATCCTGAACGACGCTGGCCGCGACGCGATGCTCAGGTCGTCGCACTTCTCGGCCGCGCTCAAGGAACTCGACGCCGCCGGCGACCCCGACAAGGCTCTCGCGCTCCGGGTCATCGTCACCGGAAGTTCGCTGGAGACGCGGCAGCGGAACCGGCGCCGGGCCGCGATCGCCAGCGCGGCGATGCGGATGGCGGCGCGATGATCCTGGCCTGGCTCCTGGTCCGCGCGTCCGCCCGGCTGCTGGTCGCGATCGCTGATGACCTGCTGGTGATCGCCCGCCTGAAGTGGCGAGACTCTATGGGAGGCGCGAAGTGGCGATGGTCGCGAGAGCGGATCGCCTGGTGGGCGGTATGCATTGTTCCGCATGCTGTCGCTCGATGGTTGATGTGGGGCGGTGGCGAGCGAATCCCGCTGCCAGCCAGCTGGGTCCCGTACCTGTTCGGGCGCGCGCTCGGCGTCGAAGGGCGCAGGCGATGACCAGAGAAGAAGCGAAACGCAAGCTACACGAAGCGCTGGCGAGCGATGACCCAGAGAAGAACCACAAGGATGCCGACGATGTGCTGTGCGCGTTGTTGGTTTCGTTGGGATACGGAGACGTGGTTGAGCTGTACCAGCGATTGGAGAGGTGGTACGCATGACCGCGCCACGCGAGCGAGGGATCATCTTCAGCGCGCCGATGGTGCGAGCCATATTAGAAGGTCGCAAGATGCAGACTAGGCGCGTGCTGACGCCGCAACCACTTTACACGCCGAGTTCAGGGCTGATTTGGAATGGTGTCGCGTACGGTGTGACGACTGACGGTCGACCATTTACAGGAACGATCGTAAATAAGTGCCCGCATGGCAGGCCGGGAGATCGAATGTGGGTCCGCGAGACGTGGACCCACGACGCGCCAGACCTCGAGACGTGTCGTGCTGCCTATGAGGATGCGAGTCCTGGTATCGGCTACGGTCCGTACTACCGCGCCACCGAGGTCGCTCAAGATACGCTGAAATGGCGACCAGCGATCTTCATGCCGCGCTGGGCATCTCGCATTACGCTCGAGATCGCCAAGGTGCGCGTTCAGCGCCTGCAGGAGATCAGCGATGACGACGCGCGGGCAGAGGGCGTCGATCCGTACACGCCGCCGACCGGTCATATCTCGCCGGACCAGCGCGTCCCAGGGCCGGGATTCGAAAACTGCCGGCTCGGCGACCAACCGCACCGGCTACCGTTCGCTGACCTATGGGACTCCATCAACGGCAATCCGCGCGCCATGCTCGACGACGACGGCAATCCCGTGCTCGACGATAACGAGCGCCCGATTATGCACCCACCGAAGTCGTGGGCGAGCAATCCTTGGGTGTTTGCGATCACTTTTCGGAGGATCCAATGAAGCCAGTCGATCAAAGCACTTTTGGTTTTCCCGGCGGAAACTGCTTCTCAGCGTGCGTAGCGTCGATGCTAGAAATCCCGCTTGCCGACGTTCCATATTTCATGGCCGATGACCGATGGTTCGAGAAATTCAAGCGCTGGCTTGAGCAGCGGGGATTCTGGGCGGTGTGCTTCAAGCTCGACGGCGACTGGCTGCCTGATGGGTTACACATCCTGTCCGGAAATAGCCCGCGCGATCCAGAAAACCCAGATGCGCTGCACAGCGTGGTGGCGCGCGGAAACGCAATCGTCCACGACCCACATCCGAGCCGGTCCGGTCTGTTATCGCGCGATGACGTCGTGCTGCTGATCCCGCACGACCCAGCGCAGATCGGAGCACGGTCATGACCATCGCCTGCTCAACGTCACGCCTTCCACATGTACAGAGTATTCCTCGAACTTTGTCCGTCACACGCACTGCCACATCCGACATCCGACCCCACGTCACCGACGGCATCCCGCGAGCAACCGGCGGGTGACACGTCACACACGCCATCGAGGTTCAGAGATGACGAACTGTCATTACGCCGCTACGACGCTCGGCTTCCTGGCCGCGCTTTACCTGGCAACCGGCCACCCCGAGCACAGCGAGCTCGTCTACGTCCGGCTGCTCACGCACATCGTGCTGCACGAAGGTACCGGCGCGGAATGGAGCTACGCGTCGTGAACGGTCAGCGAAGCATCTGACACTGGTTCGGTACGATGCTGCAATGACCCCGTCAACTCAAGTGAGCCGCTTCCTCGACACCGCCGCCGCCGCGGTCTACCTCGGGTTCCGCACCCGGGCAGGGATCCGCTCGCTGGTCTACTCGGGCGAGCTCGTACCCGACGGTCGCGGCTACCGAGGCGGCTACGTGTTCCTACCCGAGACGCTTGACGCGTGGACCCGCTCCCGCATGGAGTCGATGCATGGACGACGAGGGCATCAAGCAGCTCGGCAAGAACCTGTGGGCGGTCCGCGTCAAGCGGATCAGCGCGGCGACGGGCAAGACGGTGAACCGCAAGGCGACGGTGAGCGGGAGCAAGGCCGACGCGCGGCGCAAGCGCGACGAGCTTCGCGCGGAGCTCGCCTCAACGCAGGCGGCGCGACCGCGGACGCAGCTCAGGTCATACGCGACATCGTGGCTCGGGCGCAGAGCCGACGACCCTGAGACGAAGGCGACCACGGTCCGCAAGTATGGCTACGGGCTCCAGCACATCCTACCCGTGCTCGGCGACCTGTACCTGGACGCGATCGCGCCGGCGGACATCGAGCGCTACGTCGCGTTCCGCATGCGCCAGGTCGGCCTCAAGGGCGGCAACACCGTGCTCAACGAGCTGCGGCTGCTGCGCACGCTCGCGCATGATGCGCACCGCAACGGCTACTGCGACCGGGTCTGGACCGACGGCGTGCGCCAGCCCAGAGTCCGCGAGTACGACGAGACCAGGCCGAACCTGCTGACCGGCGAGCAGTGCGACCGGCTCCTCGCCGCGATCCCGACGCAGTGGCGCGCGCTGGTTCTGTTCCTGGTCACCACCGGCCTGCGGTTCGGCGAGGCGTCGGCGCTGCACTGGGAGGACGTCTCGGGCGGGCAGGCGACGATCCGGTACACCAACGACCGTGGCAGGCTGACGACCGTCAAGACGCACAAGAGCCTGCGCCGCGTGCCGATGCTGCCCGTGGTGATGGAGCTGCTCACCGTCAAGTCGAGCGGGCTGGTGTTCCCGTCGCGGAAAGGGACGCTGCACAAAGGGTCGCCGCTGAAGAAGGTGCTCGACGCGGCGTGCGCGGCGGTGTTCGGGCCGGGCGGGCTGCGCGTTACGGCGCACGGGATGCGCAGGACGTTCAATAACGAGGGCCGCTTGGTTGCGAGCACGCTGGTGCTGCAGTCGATCACCGGCCACGCCACGGACGCGATGACCGCGCACTACTCGATGGTCGGCGCCGAGGAGAAGGCGGCGGTGAGTCGGGCGGTCGCGGAGCGGGTCGGGGCGGTGGAAGGCGCGGCGAGGAAGGGGCCAGAGCAGGTGAACTGAGCGCTTGACGGCGCGGCCGAGTATGTACATAGTATGGACAATGAAGGCTGAGCCCGCAGAGATGGCGACCGCGGACAACCTGACCGACGCGCAGATCGACGAGTTCCGGTATTCACTACCGCGAGGTCATTTCGCGCTGCAGTGGACCATCGATTCGATCGTCGATCCGCCTGGCAACCGCCGCAATAATGCGCGGCGAGAAGTCGCTGCGCTCATCAACGCCCGCGCGAAGGCGGTGCGGAGATGACCGGCCGACCTCGATCCACCGCGCCCAAGCGCGACCAGCTCATCAAGATCCTCGTGACGCCCGAGCTCTGCGCGCTGGTCACCGCTGCCGCAAAGCGCGAAGGGCGCTCAGTCAGCGACTGGGGTCAGCGGCTGTTCGAGCGCGAGGTGACCGCGATGGCGGATCGGGATACCGCGCGCGCGGCGCCCGGCAGGGCGCGGCGAGGTGGACGATGAGCACACCGTGGGACGACTGCAAGATCGCGATCGGCGTCGACAACGACGAACCGTTCAACGACAGCCAGATCTTCGACAACCTTTGCGCCGGTCGCGGCCTTCCGCGTGGCTGGGTACTCGATGAGGTAGACGGTCGCGGCGCGCGCTGGGTTGCCGTGTTCCGCGTTGCGGGCTTCCCGACCGCGTACGCCGGCAAGCGCGTACGCTCCACGCTGCGCGCGATCGGAGCGCTCACGTGAACGCTGCGCCTTCTACGTCAGCAGCGAATACGCTGCGCGCCGTGAAGCTCAAGAGCACCGAGCTGCGCGCCCATCTACGCAACCTGACCGCAGTCGTCACGCGTGCGATCGCGGATATCGACGCCGAGATGCGGACCCCGTCGACCGCTGATCGTGGCAAGCGAATCGCGCAGATCTGCAATAGGATGCAGCTCGCCAACGATATGGCCAAGCGGTTCGGGCTGTCGCGGCGTCGGCCGGCGAAGCCGAGGGGCTCGCGATGAAGACGGCGTCCAAGTACGAGCGAGGCGATCGCGTGGTCAGCATCGCTAGCTGGAACCGCCGGACGGCAGGTACCGTTTCGCGCGCTGGACGCGGCGTATCCGTCACGGTCCGCTGGGACGGCGGAAATAATGACGAGCGCGTTTTTCTGGACAACATCCGCATTGAGACACCTGATGATGTCGCCAAGCGCGAGCACGAAGCAGCGCTGCGCGCGTGGCGAGATCGCCGGCCGCAGACCACGGTCGCGCGCGTAGACCTCGATGGTAGATGGGGCAGGGGCGGCAACGAAGAGATCGGCGCTACGGCGGTCACGCGGACGCCAGCCGAGATGCGCACTGCAGCCGAAGAGCTCCGCGCGCTCGCGGACTGGTTTGAAGCGCGACCCGCGGTGGTTGTTGTCGCGCAAGGAGGCAAAGGACGATGAGCGACTGGAAGGAACCCAAGCGCGGCGAGATGGTCACCTGCGAGACCGTCGCGGCGATCGTGCTTCACGCGCGCCTCATCACGGACCGCGAAGTCCGTCTCAGCGGCCACCGAACGCCAAAACCGCTAGCCTTGTGCGGATCACCGGTCGACTGGGACACGCAGCGTCCAGTTAGCGCGGTGCATTGCCGGTCGTGCCTCGCAGCCCTGGCAGGGAGCAGCCGATGACTACTGATCACGAAGCAACTGAGGCAACTGAGGACGTAGCAACGCCAGAGGACCAACGTGTCTGCGACTGCGGCGCCACGCCCGACCCATCGGAGTCGCCGACCGCCGGCGACTACACCGAGAATGGCATCGAGAAGTACATCTGTCTGCGTTGCTGGGCACGCGAGAATGGCAGCGATGGCGGAGTGATACCATCATGACCGTCACCAGACCAACCGCCGAGGAGACCGGCGCCACCGCGCGCCGTTACCTCGATAGCGCGAACCGCGAGGTCGCCCGCATGGCGGCTGGCGTGCTGCTGCTGGCCGAGCGCTGTCTCTGCCGGGGTTCGTTCCGCTGCACGCCGTGCCTGGAGGAGATGGAGGCCGACGGGATGCACGATCTCGACATCGAGGCCGCGCGCGGCGACATGCTGCTCACGCTCGAGCTGCTGCGGCTGCTCCCACCGGGCACGCTCATCACCTGCCACAAGTGCGGAGATTCGTCACCGGCTCCAGGTGACGCAGAGTTCTGCGGGTGCGGCGGAAAGCAGACCGTGAGCGAGGCGATTCGCTGGTACGAGAGCCAGCTGAAGGTTCTGAGCAAATGAGCGTCGACACCGCTGAACGCGATCGGCTCGTAGCTGCGATCCTCGCGATCGTCGAGGATTGCGTGCCATGAAGCTGTCCGTTCCGCATCCCGGCGAAGGGTCGCCGGCCATCGGAGACGAGATCGCGTGGCGCCGCGAGCTGAAGCAACTGCGGGTTCGCGTTGCCCAGCTTGAGGCAGAGCAAGGAGTCCGCCAGGCGCCATCGATCGAGGTCAGGCGCGGCGAGGTTCACGGCCCACGATGTGGGATTCCATGCGGAGTGGTCGTCAGCGAGGAACAGCCGCGCGTTGAATGCGCGGCGTGTGGCACGAAGCTCGACCCGATCGAGGTGCTGCGCGACTACGCCAGGCATGAGCGGAACTTCTGCTACTCGCTTGAGCACCTCCGCAAGGAGCAGCGTGACCTGACGTCCAAGATCGAAAAGCTCAAGGCATTGTGGCTTCGTCTACGCGGCAAGGTACGGATGCAGATGCCGGAGCTTCCTGATCGCGAGGGCTCCCGGAAATGGGACCGCGACCAGTGGATGAACTGGCTCGTTGAGCGGGTCCTCGCGTATGCGACCGCGGATGATGTGACCAGCGAAGTAGGTGGCGAGCTATGAAGGGCCACCGGGGCGATGTCCGGCCAAGTAGGTGTCCTGAATGTGTCCCGATGATGCTCGTCATGTTCGAGTCAACTTAGCAAGGTATCATAATCTTTGAGGAGCCACCCAGATTTGAACTGGGGAATGGTGGTTTTGCAGACCACTATATTACTGAACTAAGTACTGAACAACACAACCTAACCTATGAACATCACGCAAGCACGGGAACGACAGGGCAACATCGGAATGGGCCGGATGTGTCCTTGAGGTGTCCCGTGCGGCGCGAGGAGAACGCCCATGACCAAGAAGATCACGAACACGACCCAAGAACTCGTCGATCGCCCCGAGATGATGCTGGTGGATATGCTCGCCGGCGGACCAGGGGCGATCGAGCGCTCAGAGGCGCGCGGACAGCGCGAGCTTGTCTGCGCCGCCGTCCTGCCGACCGATGGGCTCGGTCTTCAGTACCCGCCACAGCGCGCCGTCTGGGAGGCGATGGGCATCAAGCTCGGCGACCAGGTCGCAGGTGACGAGATGTTCACCAACGTCTCGCTGCCGGTTGATTGGCTGAAGCGACCGACCGACCACTCGATGTGGTCGGAACTGATCGACGATCGCGGACGGGTGAGGGGCCGCATATTCTACAATGCCGCGTTCTACGATCGATCGGCCAGCATCACGCCGGTAACGCGGTTCACGGTCAGACGGGACTTCGACCGCGTCGACTACAGCAAGGTCATGCAGTACCGGGTGCTCGACTGCGGCAAGGTGGCGTTTGCCAGCTCGGAGCATCCGATCCCTATCGTCAACGGCAAGCAGGACTGGGAAGCGACAGATCGTCTCGAAGAGCAAGCGGTGGCCGAGTGCAAGGCGTGGCTCGAACAGCACGGGTACCCGGACTTCGCGAACCCCGCGGCGTACTGGGCGTGATTCTGTCCCAGCATCGCAACAACGAGCCGCGACGAAAGCGCGGCGCATGAAAGGACGACGAAAGTGAACATCACAAAAACCGAGGTAACTGGCGAACGGTTGAGATCGAGGTGTCATTCTCTGCCGCGCTCGTCTTTCCGCGCTCGACGAGCGCGAAGCTAGCGGAACCTCCACAGCAAGCGGAGCCAGTACCATGACGACGACCCACGCCAGGCCACGTCACCTCTATCGCCTTCCCGACGGTCGCGAAGTAGCGATCATCTTCGACCATGGCGAAGTCCCGCCGCAGACGTCGGCGTTACAGATCGAGAGCGGTGAGGTCGTCCCGATGACGCTCGTGGCGACCGCTGACAACCTTACCGACGCACAGATCGACGAGTTTCGCGAGTCGCTACCGCGAGGTCATTTCGCGCTGCAGTGGACCATCGATGCGGTCGTCGATCCACCGGGAAACCGCCGCAACAACGCGCGACGCGAAGTCGCCGCGCTCATCAACGCCCGCGCGAAGGCGGTGCGGTGATGCTGCAGGACGACTCGGTTTCACTCGCCGCACAGCCGACCACCATGACCGAGCAAGACTGGCGCGCCCTTGGCGAGCGCCTCTTCGGCGCGAGCATGGACCAGTGGCGCTTCAAATGCCCGACCTGTGGGCACGTCATGTCGATGGAGAAGGCCCGCGCCATGCCAGAGGAGGCCAAGGCCAAGCTGCGCAATCGCTGGTCAATCGAACAGGAATGCGTCGGTCGCTACCTCACCGATCAGGGCTGCGATTGGTGCGCGTACGGCCTGTTCAGCGGCCCGTTTTTCGTCACGCGTGGCGATAAAACGACGCCAGTGTTTGGGTTCGACACCTCACCTGCAGAGGCCCCATGAAGATCGAAGACGGCATGACCACCGAACAACGTGCGGTGCAGGATAGCCTGGAGGCCAAGGCGCGCGACCTTGCCAGGACGCTCGACAGGTCGCTCAACCCGGCGATGCGGAATCCTCGCGACAAGGAGAAGCGCACCGTCGGGTTCGCGCTATTGATCTTCGCGTTCGGCGACGCGCCGCAGCCGGCGACCTGGATCAGCAACGCGGATCGCGGTGACATGATCCATGCGGTCGAGGAGTGGCTCGAGCGCGCGAAGGCGCGGACGTGAGCGCCGCCTTCCACCGCGCGGTAGCGCTCGACACCCGCATCAGCGTTGCGGTCGCCGAGCTCAGCGTCGGGATGCTGATCGACCCGCGGCTGTGCGCGCGGCTCGGCATCGGCGCCGAGCTCGACCAGGTCGTGGCGACGCTGCAGCGTAACCTCGACACGCTGCGGGCCGAGCTGCGCCGCATGACCGACGACCCGTATCCGCAGCAACCAGGCGAGAGAGGACCGACGACATGAGCGACGATAGACCGAGCATCGCGGAGCTGAAAGCGAGCATGGACGCCGCAGACCCGGCGCCATGGTACTCGAGCACAAGCCGATACCAGTCAGACTGCGTGTTCACCGGCGGACCCGATGCGGCAGTCAACGGAGATGCCCGCGTTGTGGTTCAGGCCAACCCAAACTTCCCGTATCGCGGCAACCTGGATGGCATCGTGGCAATGCGGAACGCCGCGCCGGTGCTGCTCGAGATCGCAGCGGCTGCGCTGGCGTTGAAGCAGGCTGGTATCGAAGGTGACGAGGTGATTCGTCTGATGAACGCCGCAACCACGGCGGATGAATATAGTGCAGCCTGCGCGTTGGCTCCGCGCGTCGAAGAGAAAAGACGTGACGCGCTGCGCGCTCTTGATGTTGCACTGTCCAAGGTGCGACCGTGAACTCGGCGCCGCTCACCAAGTCGTCGGCCGAGACCGTTCAGACGGTTGAGCACCATCACCTGAGCCACCGGCGCAACGTGGCCGCCGAGCCGTGCGATTTCTGCGGCGCAGAGGTAGGCCGTTCATGCCGACGGAGGCAATGGAACGCAGCCACCCGTAGCTACAAGCCGGTGATTGGCAGCCGGGTGCGCGCGCCGCACATGACGAGGTCGGCCCAGTGAAGGTCGACCTCGACGACCTCGAGCACAAGGCTCGATTGCAGAACCACGGCGTGCTGTGCGCTGAGCCGCCTTGTTGTTGCTGCGCGCCAGTAACTATTGCGCTGATCGCTCGCATCCGCGAGCTCGAGGCCGCTGCGCGCGAGGTCGCAGATGCTCCTCACCGACATGCTCAGGCCGGCCGCATCGGAATCATGCGGTCGGTGCTCGACAAAGGCGTGGTGTTGCCGTGACGCCGCAACTTGGTCTGCCGCCCGGCCGCCGGCTCGGCTGCTTCGTGCTCCGCGAGCGTTTCGACCAGGGCGGCTTCGGCGCGATCTACCTCGCCGACCAGCCGCCGCTCGGCCGCCAGGTTGTCGTGAAGGTGCTGCACCAGCGAGCCGACGTCGGCGCCGCGGCGCTGGTGCGCTTCGACCGCGAGGCCAAGCTGGCCAGCAAGCTGGACCACCCCTTCGCCGCGCATATCTACGCCTCCGGGATCGAGCCAGACGGCCTGATCTGGATCAGTATGGAGCTGGTCCGCGGCGTCACCCTGAAGCGCTGGCTGGACCAGCATGGTGGCCGGATGCCGCTCGACGTGCTCGTGCCGCTGTTCGAGCGCATCTGCAACGTCGTCCAGGTCGCCCACGAGCGCGGCATCGTCCACCGCGACATCAAGCCGGCCAACGTGATGGTGGTCGAGCGCGCCGGCGAGCTCCTGCCCAAGCTCGTCGACTTCGGCCTCGCCAAGGCCATCGGAGAAGTCGCGCCGGCCATGCTCGCTGAATCGTCCATGCAGATCGAAGATACCCAGCTCGTGAGCTGCTCGAGGTCGTCCGTGATGCTCGGCACCCCGCCGTACATGGCCCCCGAGATCTGGGCCGGGGCCGAAGCCGGGCCGGCGAGCGACGTCTACGCGCTCGGCGTGGTCGCGTTCCAGGCCCTGACCGGGCGGTCGCCGTTTCTCGGCTCCGGGCCCGCCGAGGTAGGGGTGCAGCACGTCACGGCGGAGATTCCGACCGTCGGCGACGCGTACCCGGCCGGGCTCGATGCCGTCTTCGCGCGCGCTCTCGCCAAACATCCCATGGATCGATACGATAGCCCGCTCGAGCTCGCTGCCGCGCTGCGCGAGGTGGCCGATGCGCGGATCGCGGCGCAGGTCAGGACTGCGGCGCGCGTCTGGGCCGACCGGGGCCGGCCCGCCGATCTGCTCTGGCGCGGCTCGGCGCTCGAAGGTATCGACGGCTGGACCCTGGAAACCGGTCGCGAGCTGTCGAGCACGGAGATCGCCTTCGTCGCCGCGAGCCGAGATGCCGAGCTCGAGGCTGAGCTCGCAGGTGCGCGCCGTCGACGCCGCACAAAGTGCATCGGTACGGCGATCGCCTCGGTGATGGCCGCGATGGGCGTCGCGCTGTTCCTGGGCCGCGCCACATATGAGACCAGGCTCGCGCAGCAGCGCGCAGTAGACGCCGAGCACGAGCGCGCCGTCGCGGAGATCGCCGCCGAGGTCGAGCAGGGCCGGGCCGCGTTGCTAGCGGGGGACTACGCCGGCGCACGGCAGCACCTCGGAGAGGCATGGCGCATGGGAGACCATAGCCGGACCACGGCGTTCATGCTGGCGCGCGCGGAGCAGCCCCTGCGAGCCGAGCTGGCCAGGCTCCCGGCGGTCAGCGGCCGGATGTGGGCGGCGAGCTGGAGCCCGGACGGCAGCCGGATCCTCACCGCTGACGACCGCGCCGCGCAGATCTGGGACGCCGACACCCACCAGCGCCTGTTCACGCTGCCGCATCACGACACGGTGTATGACGCGCGGTGGCTGGACGGCGGCCGGCGGGTGGTCACGGCATGCGGAGACGGTGCCGTGCGGATCTGGAGCGCGGAGACCGGCGAGCTTGTGCGCGAACTTCGGCCGCGGTCCGGGTCGCTGCAGCTCGCACGGGTGGCGGCAACGCTGAATGGCGAACTGATCGCAGCGATCGACGATCGGGGCGCCGCGGCAGTTGCGTGGAGCGCCGTGACCGGTACCGAGCTCGTCGACATCATGCTGGACGGCGCCGAGTGGACTTCGCTCGCGTTCAGCGCTGATGGCCACTGGTTAGCGGCCGGCGGCGGCGACGTGGTGCGCGTGATCAGCACCGAGACCTGGCGCGCCGTGGCGACGCTCAGTGGGCCCGGCATCCACGCGATCGCATGGGATCTGACGGGGCCCCGGCTGGCGACCGTCAGCGCACTTGGTGACGCGTCGATCTGGAACGTACCGGCCGGCACCCGCGCGCGGCACCTGCGCGACGTTGGACCGCCGATCGAAGCCGTGGCGACGTCGCCTGACGGGCGGTTCGTGGCGCTGGGCGGACGCGACGGATCGGAGCAGGTGTTCGACGCGGTCACGGGAAAGCTGATGAGCACCGGCCGCATGCGGGATCGCATCCTGTCGCTCCGGTTCGACGCGCGATCGCAGATCATCGCGATCGCAGGAGCGGACGGAACTGCGGAAGTGATCGAGGCATCGACCGGACAGCCGATCGCCGTGCTCAGCGGTCCGGCCGCCATCCTCCGCATGGTGAGCTTCGATCCAGACGGCCGGCGTGTGGTCGGCGCGTCGTGGGACGGCACGGCGCGGATCTGGGACGCGCGCGCGCCGTATCAGCGCCAGCTCGGCGCACCGATCGCCGCAGGTTGCGGCCTGGTCGGCGGCGCCTCCCCGGACTCCCGCGTCGTCGCGATCGCCTGCCCCGGCTATCGGACCCGCATCGCAGATACTGGCGCCGGGATCGCGCTCGCCGATCTGCCCCCCGTGTCCGCGCCGGCTGGATTCGATCCGGTGTTCCCGGCCGTGTCATCCGACGGATCGCTGGTCGCGATCGCGCGCGGCAACGCCGCGGAGCTTCGCGTGCTGCCCGGTGGCATGACCGTTCGCGTCGCGATGCACGGTGCGCCGGTCACCGCGATCGGGCTCGGTGCCGGCGACGCCGCCGGCGCGATGGTGAGCGGCGGCGCGGACGGCTCGGTGATGATCACGTTTCCCGGAGCAGACCAGGTCGAGCTCGATCCGGCCACCGCCGGGATCGACGCGATCGCCATGCTGGATCGCGATCGCGTGTTTGCCATCGATGCCCGTGGCCACGCGCGGCTGCTCGATCGCAGCGGCGTGCTCGCTGATCTCTCCATGCCGGCCAGGATCCGGATGCTCCGACCATCGCCCGACGTACGTGCGGTGCTGGCGGTGCCGAGCTCGAGCGGACCAGTGGCGCCCGCTCAACTGATCGACCTTGATCGCCGCGCCGTGATTGCCACGCTCGCTGCCCCGCCGATCTTCGCGGCTCGGTGGGTCAAAGGCGGTCGCGCGATCCTAACCGCCCACGCAGACGGCACGGCGCGGATCTGGGGGGCCGATGGCACGCTCAGCCGCACGTTCCACGGCGGGACGCAGTTCCTCGCCGACGCCGATGCCGACGACTCGATCGTGGCCGGCGGAGGAGGAGACGGCACGATCCGCTTCTGGGACATCCGATCGGGTCGTCTCCTGTGGTCTGCGCCTGACCTCGCTGATCAGGTGCTCGGCGTCCGGATTGACGGAAACGACGTTGTAACACGCGGATCTGACGGCTCAATTTCTCGGTGTAGCTTGACTACGGCAGGATTCGAAGTAGCGCGGTAGGGTAGGGTAAATGATGAAGCAAAAACCGAAACAAAAACTAGCACTTCGACACGAAACCATCCGCCAGCTGGAGGCGCTCGACCTGCGCCGCGCCGTCGGTGGTGACGGCGCGCCGCTGGCGTTCGACACCGGGCAGATCCACTGTGGGACGAGCGTCGCGGCAGCGACGGCCGGCGGAGGGTGAGGCATCGACCGATCTAAATTCGCCATGCGAAACTTGTTGACATTTCGCATGGCGAATTTAGATTAAGGGAATGACGAACACGAACGCCGGTACCACCGTAAATGAGTCCACGATTGCCCGCGTAGCGAAGTACATCGCCCAACCGTACGGCGCCCTTTGGGCGTCCATCGCCCACGATCTCGTCGGGGCCCGTCTCTCCGAGGTCGCAGCCGAGCTTATGGATTCCGCCGAGGGCGATCCCGACCCCGATGTCAGCGCGACCTGGCGCGCCTGCGCGTTCGTGTTAGCCGAGGATGCGCGTCAGGCGGCTCCGACGCAACCCGTGGCGCGCGGGCTGGCTGACGTTGCGCAGATCGTCGGCGAGGTCAGCGTGGTCGCCGGCGCGGCACGCTGGGCCGCCGGTGCAGTCGCACTCCACGTCCGCCGCGCCCTCGACCGGCGCCGCCAGGAGCAACTCGCCGGTATCGAGCCGAGCTCGCTGATCGAGCTTGACGAAGTTCCCACGGCTGGCAAGCAGGTGTCGCGATGATCGCCGTCGACGCCGCGCGTGGCATGCACGTCGGAGAATTGCGCCGTCTCCGCGATGACCCGGTCGCGCGCCGACAGGTCGAGCTCCGTGATGCCGGAACGGACATCGTGCTCGGCGTGCTCGACGGACTTGGCTACCGCTACAGTGGCACCGGCGGCTGGCACATCACCGCGTACGCCACGCCCGAGCATATGCTCGGGCTCGTGAATATCGCCAAGGGGATCGCGGTGCTCACGTCCGTGCCACTTGATTCGCACATCGTCGAGGCGTTGACCGTACCGGCTCAGGCCACCGGACCGCAGGTGAGTGGCGCCGCGGCGTGGACATCGCCCGACGCCGGCGAGGGGCACCGGGCGAGCGCTCCCGAGGGATGGGTGCAGCTGTTCGTCGACGTGAGAGCCTCAGCTCGTGGGGAGCCCTACACCGCCGCGCGGCGAACGCCGGCGCCGCGGATCACCTGCCGGGCTCGCGTCGTGCGATGGGGGCTGGCCACGTGCTACGAGGGCCGGCCCGGCGACCCTGGGCCGCGGTCCCTTGCGCCGCGGGAAGGCGACGAGCTGGAGCCATTCGCCGACTGGCCACTGGACCGCGAGATCCGCCGGCGAATGGCCGCCGTAGCCGATGACCGCCTCCGCGCGCTGGCTAGGCGACTCGCCGTCGTCGCTGGAGTTGATCTGGAGCCGTACCTCGCGCGGCCGCACTCGCCGGGTCTGTCCAGTGCCTGGCGCGCGGCTGCGCTCCCATACCACCCGTTAGGATACGCCGGGGCGCGCGACGTCGCGACCTCGGTCACGTCCGCCGCGCCACATCGCCTGCTCCGCGAGCACGGCGTCACGTGGTGCGCAGCCTGGGAGACGAACCATGTGGCCGGGGCGAGCTACCACAGCCTGCTCGAGCAGCTACTGCGGCGCATCCTCGTGCAGCGCCTCGAGCCGATCGCCGCGGCGATCCGCGAACAGCTCGAACCGCTCAGCGACATGACGCCGGCGCCCGGCCAGCAGGAGCACATGCCGCTGCATGCGCTGCACGCCGCGATGGAGCCTGCGGTCGCCGCGTCGATCGATCCGATCGCCAAGCGGCTGCTCGGCTACTTCGACTTAGATACTAGGAAAATGACCAGGCCGGTGCGCGCCGAGCTGCTGGCGATCTACTACTCAGCCGGGCCGGTCGTTGTCGACATCCCGCACGACCAGTCCGGCCGGAGGGATTCGTGAGCTACGGGGCCCGCGTCGACGCGTTGCTTGACCGCCTCGGCGGCGACCTCACCGAGGCGGACTTTCGCGCGCTCGCGCTGGCCTGCATCGACCAGGCTGGCGTAGGCACGCGAGACCAGGATGCAATCCGTGGGATCCTGCAGGCGGATGCCTTCGCGCGGGATGCGATCGCCGCTCGGATCGCCGACCTCGATACTATTGATCCGGCGCCGGGCTGGGAGGACCGCGCGGTCGCCCGGGCGCGTCGCGAGGGCGTGCTGCGACCGGTCGCCACATGCGCGCTCTGCAGCCGCGATGACGGCCGCCACGAGCCGGGCTGCGAGGCGCCGCTGGTATGACTCGCCGAATCACACCATGGACGCTCTACGCGAGCGTCGAGCTCCCATCTCACTGGATCGGCACGGATAAGTCCAAAGCGCTCTATCAGTGGCCGCGGTCTGGCAAGTGGTCGCAGCGCGAGCTGTACTCCGGACACCTGCCCGACCTGTATCCGGTCGCCGCCGCACTCGCCCGCGGCACAGGGTGGCCAGGGGCCGGCGTTGGCCGGCGCCGATCGGCCGGCGATGTCTCCGGCACGAACCGCACGATCCGCATCCCTGACCGCGACTGGAAGGCGATCGGCGACATCGCCGAGCGGCAAGGACAGCAGACCAGCGAGACCGTGCGCGAGGCCATCAAGCTGGCGATCGCCCGCGGCAGTACGCGGTAATCACCGGGCCGGAACGTCGCGCCACCGCGCTATGCCGAGCAGCCGGGCACGAGCCAGCGAGGCCGGGCCCACGAAGCCATCGGTGACGAGCGGCGAGTTCGTCAGCCCGCGCCGGCTCGCCTCGGCGTTCAGCCATGTTTGCCGCGCGCGACCAATGTGAAGGTCCTCGTCGGCCGAGTAGTCGAGCGCCTCGGCCCCGCGCGCGTGGAGCGCTCCGTAGATGGCATCTCCCGGATCGCCGCGGCCGCGCGCGCTGGTATTGTCGCGATGGCCGAACACGCCGACGCAGTCCGGGCCCCCGAGGTTGTGCCGATGCCCGCCGTCGCTCACCTCCATGCGGAGCAGCGGCGCGTTGCGGTACGGCGCGCAATGGAACTGGAACGGGATGCCGATGGCGTCGCAGAGCCCGGCGGCGATGAGCGCCGTGGCGTCGATCGTCGCCTGGCGGATCGCGCCGTCCTTGGCCACGAACATCTCGATCCCGACGCTCCAATCGTTGCTGCCCTCGGCGTGGTAGGCGCACGTGTACGCCAGGTCGCATAGGCACACGACCGTGCCGGCGCTGTCGACGAGGGCCTGCGCCGCGCTCGAGGTCGGATCCGTGCGCCAGATGTCGGCGTATCGCGCCGCTTCGCCGCCGGGCCCCGCGCCGGGTACGACGTGCTGATCATCGCCGGTGACGCTGTGGATGATGACCTGGCGTACCCACAGCGTCTTGCGCGGCCGGTAGTCGCGGATGTCGAGGTACGCCCAGTCCGGACCGTTGCCGGGCGGCAGCCGCGGCGGGATCACGGTGACACCGGTGACGGGAACGATCAGGCCGGCAATGAGCAGGCCGCCGGAGGTCGTCATTTGCTGTCTCCGCAGAACACGATCTGCCCGTTCTGGATGAAGCCGTGAAACGCGCAGAAATGGCTCTCGTTGAGGTACTCGGGTAGCGCGCCGGCGGCGAGCGCGGCTTCGCGGCTCGCGTAGGTCGGGATCCTCCGGATGCTCGGCGACAGCGTCAGCGTCTCGAACGTGTCTCCGGTGCGCTGCCAGACCGCGCCGTTCTGCTGCCACCCCGGGGTCGGCGAGCCGTCGAACGCCGGGGAGAACGGGATCACGTGCGAGCAGCCCTCGTGTCCCTCAGGGCAGTCGAAGTGCACGCCGCGCGGTACGTCGTCACCTGCCGGCTGGCCGGCATACCGCCCGGTCACCCACCGCGGGTGGCAGTCGACCAGCCGCGTTAGGCGCTCGCTCACGGCTTGGCCAGCGCTGCGCGGACCGCGGCGTCCTTGGCCTCGAGCAGCTTCCTCAGCGCGACCGTGCGCTCCGGGTTGCGCGGCAACGGGAACTGCACGGGCGTTCCGGCCGGCATCTCACCGGCCGCAACGATGATCCGGGCGAGGTCGCCGAACGGCTTCGACACGGCCTGCAGCGCCGGCGGCAAGTGCTCGTAGGCGAAGAACTGGATGATGTGCTCGACGGGCTCCATCACGCCGCTCCGTCCGCCGGGTACTTCGCCAGCTCGGCCGCGTTCGCTGCCGCGGCCGCGGCATCGTCAGCCGCTTCGCCCGGGGCCAGCTTGTCGAGCTCGGCGATGATGTCGGCCGGCGAGAGCTGCGACGAAACACCGGCCTCGAGCGTGCGCAGGATGGCGTCGACGGTCTGCAGCGCGGTGGCCGCGCCGGCTCCGCCCACGCCGGTGAGCGACTGGACGAGCTCGAGCGCGCGAAGCACGGGCTCGCCGTACTTCGCGAGGTCAGCCTTGATGGTGTTGGTGAGGCTCATGTTACTTGCCCCCGGCGATGAAGGGCTTGACGCCGGCGATCAGCTGGCCGAGCGCGGCCTGCATGCTCGCGAGCGACTGGTCGTCTTTGGCGATCCATGCCGCGGCGATGGCGCGATACACGAGCGCGAACAGCGGATCGATCTTCGCCCGCTGGGCCTGGTACGACGCAAGCGCGGCGCCGGACGCGGCGACCTTCGCGGCACACTGGTCCTTCGTCTCAGCCGCGGGGTCGCAATGCGCGGTCAGGCCGAGCTCGTGGGCACGGTCATAGGCCAGGAAGCCATCGCGCGCGGAATCGGCAGCGATGAGCGCGGACCTGATCGTGGTCTCGCGCTGCGAAGCGCCGCACCCCATCACGGAGAACAGCGCGACGCCGGCGGCGGCCAGCATGAGCATCACCTGGGGGCGAGTGTACCCGGCCTGGCTGGACCTCGGCGGCGTGACCTGGGCGTCGGCGATGTGGAGCAGGCCGAGTACAGCCGTCGCGACCACGCCGCTCAGCGGCGTGCCGCCTATGTAGGCTTGCAGCGTCGTTCCGGCCACGCCGACGCCGGCCGTGATCCACGCGAGCCGCTTGCCTTGGGCGATCCAGTGCGTCGAGGCGTTGAGGCGCAGCAAGTAGCCGACCAGCACGTACATCAGCGTCAGGATGCCGACGAATGGCCCGTGGACGGCCAGGTAGCTGGCGATCGCGTCTGGCGTCGGCGGCGGAACGGCCGGGGCCTCACCGGTGGCGGCGCGCGCCACGCCGAGCATCCATGGGACGGTGATGAGCACCAGGGCGCCTGCGATGCAGTGCATGGCGAGTCGGATTGCAAATCGTATCGATTTCATGGTCTTTCCTTGAGCTGGTTCGGTGTCCTGAGCTGGTCGAGCTGGCCTTGGAGGCGATCGACCTGACGGCTAAGGGTCTGGATCTCGTCGGTGACGTGCTGCTCGTCGCCGCCGCGGTGGTAGAGGAAGGCAGCGGCCGCGAGCACTGCCACGACGGTGCCGCGCAGGGCCCAGCTGGCGGCCTGGCGCGCGGGGCCCACGACCTGGGCGTGAGCCGCGACGGTCTCACCGATCTGGCCGACCGTGCCTCCGAGTAGCTGGACCGTGGTCCCGAGCTCGCGGTGCTGCTTGAGCAGGCGCCGCTCGAGACGTCGGATCACCGCGCTGAGCTCCATCGGCATGACCGGAGCGCTCGGGTCCCGGTCGCTGCGATGGATCGCGTCCCAGTCCCGTCGGGTCGCGACGAGTGGCTCGTCATAGGGCGACGCCGTGTCGTCGCCGTCGTCGGCTTCAGGCAGTTCGTTCTGGGCCGCGACCACGGGGATGCCGCGGGGCCAGGTCCGCATGTGCCTCCGACGCTCCGCGTCGGTCGGCAGCCGCCTGGTCGGGTGGTCTGGGTCATCCGGATCGTCCACTCCGGACAGGTTCGCCGGGGCTGATGAAACGGTCGAGTCGGCGGACTTGCTCCGCAGCCCGGCGCTATCATGTCTCGGAGGTGCCTGCCCTGCGGTGCAGGAGCGCGATGCGGTCGATCACGTTTGGCGACCCCGGTCACCGGTCCGAACCGATCCGGAGCACTCCGGATACGCCGGGCGGTCTCGCCACGCGCGCCGGCGCCCGCCCTGGTTACATCCAGCCCACCCCCGTCACGAGACGCGCCGGCCGCGCCGCTCGCCATCGGCCGCAGCGATCGCGGCGTCGAGCGCATCCTGCTCGATGAGCAGCGCCCTGACGTGCGCCCGGCCCGAGGTCAAGCACAGAAACCGCGGCAGCAACCGGCGCGTCTCCGCGCACGCTCGGCAGTGCTCCGCCTCGACGTCTATGATCTCAGCAGCGCAATCCTTGCACCGGCGGGTGAGCGGTCGCGACCTTGCAGTGGCCAGTCAGTCGTCCTGCTCCATGGCCCGCTGATCGTACAGCTGTCGGGAGCGGCGCGGTTCCCTATTGCGTAGGTGAGAGGAATCACGCACCGTCGCACGCCGCGCCGCCCTCCCGACCTTTGCATCGTGGCATTACGGCTCGGGGTGTCCACTCCGGAAGATCTGTCTCACCGCGCGCATTGCGTGAGGTCACAGATTTTGTTGTAGTGCGCTACGGCGCTATGTCGCCTTACAACATGACGGTCTTCCCTGGCCGTCCTCACAAGAAAGGTATCGATAGATGAGGAATCAGTATTTTGCGTTGTTGATGTGCTGTGCCGTGACGTCTGCGTGCGAGCTATCGGACCGCCCGGACGATCGGTCGTCGCAGGCGCAAGCGGTCCTGGCCGCGCCGACCACGATCGCGCCCACGAGCGGGTATGGTGACCCCGGTTCCGTCACGACGGTCGACGCCGCGGGCAACGTGAACTGGGTCGGCGGCAACTGGCACGTCCCGCTTCCGGTGTCCGTCGGCGACGTGATCGGTTCGGTCTCGGCGATCGTCCGTGACAACGGCGCAGCGAACGGCCACACCGCGGACGGCAACGTCATCGTGATGCAGCTGATCTCGCACACGTCGTTAGGCGACAACGCCCGGGCTACGATCATCAGTTCGGGCAGCGGGTCGCAGCAGACGTTGACGCTCGCTCCGAGCGGAGGATACCGCGTGCAGAGCGGTGAGGATATGCTCGTGATGTTAGTTGGCTTCCGGGCCCTCGTGCCGTCAATGGCCGGCCTCGTCACCGTGTCACCGCTCGCACCGAGTGGCACAGCGACAATCGGGACGTTAATCCTGTCATCGGGTGGCGTAGCCCTGAAGCCGGCGGGCGTTACATTCGTCGGGGATGCAGCAGGTTCGGTGTCCTGGACTGGAGGCGCGTGGAGCGTCCAGATCCCGTGCAACTTCGGTGACACGATCGATCAGCTTACGACCATCGTAATAGATGGTATCAGTAGCCCGATCACTGCGAGCGTTGTGGTGGTAGGTCAGAGCGGAGGTCCAGTAGCCCCTGGAGGCGTTCCTCCGTTGAGAACGATCGCGACCCTCACGACGGCTGGGGACGGTAAGTCCCATCCAGTCGTATTCACGCCGGGTTATGTCGTGCAACCCGGTGAAGGCATAATAGAAACATTCACCCCTACCGCGCCATCTATACAGTCTTCTGTAGGCCAAATACTGATGACCAAGAACTAGATCGATCAGTTATTCTTTGCGATTAGCCTCCATAGGCTTGAGGTACCGTCATATAAGAACGTAAAGGCAACGTGGGTAATCATTGTCAGCGAAGCTAGTGAAGGGTTAAATAAGCGGTTAGCTGCCAAGCTATTAGAGTCGTTGTGCGTAAACGTGACCGTATCCCCGGTCTCGTTGTAAATGATTAGAATCCTCCCGTCGGATGGCGCGCTGGGTGCTGCAATACCGGTCACTACTGGTGCACCGCCGGAAGCATTTGTGAACCGAATGATCACAGATGTCGAAAGTCCTGTAGGGTTGTAATTATTATTGTTTCCGGTGGATAGCGCGGCCGGAGATATACTTGTGTACGATAGAGCACCGCCTACACCACCGCTAAATGTAGCGCGACCGCTAACGGCAAGTGTACCGCTGACGATTTCATTTCCTCCGACGGTCAGGTTTCGCGTTACCGTAGCATCGCTACTCCGTTTTGTAGTTGCTTGGTGATTCAGCGTCTGCGTACCAGTGCCATTACTCGTGATGTCAATGGCAATTCCAGCGAATGCATTTGAATCCGATGATATCGCCAACTTTAAGTTGTTCGCGTCGACCTTGATTACCCAGTAGTCCGTACCGGCTGTCAGCCCTCCGGGCAGCGCTCCGCCGCTATTCGAGGTCCGCACGGGACCGTCGCCGGTCTCGAGACCGTGCGCCGTCTTCGTCAGCTGGTCGGTCGTACTGTCAGCCGTGAAGGTGAAGTCGGTGAATGCGAGGAGCTGCCCGCCGATCGTGATCGCCCCAGCTACTACGGCCGCTGCATCGCAGGTCAGCGTGTTTGCGACCTCCAGCGTACCCGCGATGCTGTGGTTGCCCGATAGCGCGCCATCGTTTAGGTACTGAGCCCATAGGAAGTTCTCGTGAAATAACGAGTTGACCCGGCCAGCGCTCGCTGGCGTTCCGGATTGGAAGCCTCCGTCGCGCTCTCCACTGGTGGGTACGACAAGATTCGCCCCTCCGACATCGGCCCAGCGCACGTTCGCAATTGTCGGCTTAGTGCTCATATCCTCAAAGCTCCTGATCTGCGGCGTTGAACCACACCGCGGTGTCCCAGACGCCCGCCGTGTCCCAGTACAACGTTCTCGCCGGGTCTTGCCCGGTCCACTCGACGATGCGGCGCACACCGTCGCTGGTCGCGCGCAGCACGAGCTCGACGAGCACGGCCGCGACCGCATCGGACAGCGCGATGCCGTCGACACGCAGCACGGATGCCGCGACGCCGGTGATCACCGTGGTGATGGTGCCGGCGTCTCCGATGACGAGCCGGGCGACCTTCTGCACGTCGTTGACCGATCCGTTGCTCTTGTTCGCCGAGATCTGCGCGCGCACGTATCGGCGGTAGATCTCGTCATCGCTCACGCCATCGCGCGCGCGGCCCACGATGACCCCGATCACGTCGAGCTGCACCCCGACCGCCGTGTCCACGTTGCGCTGCGTCAGCACGGCGAGCATCGCCGCCGCGAGGTCGTTGGCCGGCGCGAGTAGCGCCGTGATCGCCTTCTCGGTGTTCGTCAGGTGCGCGGGGTCGGTGCTCCGGTACATGCTCGGCAGCCGCGACAGGGCCCGCGCCACGTAGTCGCGCGGGGGTAGCGTGCTCGTGATGGCCACGGCCGCGGTCGGCAACACCACCACCGGGGCGCTGTCGGCCGGCGCCGCCCAGCGCAGGGCCGCGGCCGAGCCGGCGATCGCGGGCGCGCTCGGCTGTTGCTCCTCGATCACGGGACCCCGGTGCTCGTCGCCACGGCCACGCGGCTTGTGTCGTACACGGCACGCTCGAACAACGAGATGGGGATCGTCGTCGACAACGACGGCGATGCCGTGGTGCCGATCAGCGGCAGCGCGACGTCGAGCACGCCGGAAACCGTGAAGACCTGCGCCGATACCCGCGCCGCCACCACGTTGGTGCCGTCATCGAGCGCGTTGCCGCTCGTGGCGATCGCCGCGGCGATCTGCGCTGCGCCGTCGACCGGAAACGCGCTCGGATCCACTACGACGGTTACCGAGACCCAGACCGGGATCTCCGTCACCCGCGAGAATGCCATGGTCTGCGGCGTTCCCTCGCTGTCAAGCGCCGTGCCGATCACCGTCCCGAACGTCCTGATCCCGTCCGCGACGTTGTCGAGCAGCGCGTCCCAGATGTCCTGGTCCGCGCCGCCTTTCACCATCGCCAGCACGGAGTGCGGCGGGATCCCGTTCGCGTCGGTGCCGTCGGTGACGTTGCTGAACACGGTGCAGCTCGTGACCGGCGTCGGGCCGTCGGTCAGCCCGAGCAGCGCCGCGCGGATCGCTCCCTTCGTGGACGTGCCGGGCTGCTCGAGCTCGATCTCGCGTAGGGCGCGCAGCTGGGCATTGGTCATCACCGGCGAGCCGACCGCGGCGTCCAGGATGTTGATGACCCCCGACCACCCGCCGACCGGTGTGTCGATGCTGACGATGTCGCCGCTCACCGCGACGATCGGTCCGGACACCGTAGCGCGCGTCAGCACGTCGACGAAGCCGGTCCCGGCTCCGAGGAAGCGCCACGTCGCGCCGCCGTCGGTGATGTCCACGCCGCGCGTCGTACCGCTCGGCCCCCCGCTCGGCGCCGACGGCCCGCCGACGGTGCAGAGGTAGATGTTGCCGGCGTTGGTGCGCTTATCACCGGCCACGTAGACCGTCGAGCCGAGCCAGGCCGTGGCCGCGGCGATGACCTGGTCGCCGGCGTCCTGGGTCGTGAACTGCTGCCCGGTGCTCGAGGTCGACGCCAGGGAGCCGGCCGTGATTGGCGTGGTCGGCGTGCCGGTGAGCGTCAGCGTGACGCTGCTGAACGTCGCCGCGCGGCGCTTCGTGCCGGTCAGCGCGCAGATCGCATCGAGCGCGGCGTCGAGCGCCTTGTTCGGGTCCTGGCTCGAGACGATCGCCTCGAGGAGCTCGTTCAACAGCGCGAACAGCTCCGCCACGATGCCGATCTGCTGGCCGTCCGGGGAGCGGTCCGAGACGTCCATCGAAGCCCCGAAGAAGCCCCGCCACTTCGCGTTGATCTGGTCGCGGACGTCTGCGAGCGTGGCGATCTGCAGTCCCTGGGTAGTCAGCGCCGGTATGGGCACCACATCATCGTCGGTGTCGCGACGGTAACGGTCGAATCGGTGCTGGCCGCCGGCCGATGTCAGGATCGTCAGGGCCTCGGATTATGGTGGGCGTACATGAGCACGCGCTGGCACATCCACTGCCTCCGCTGCGCTGAGTCGCGCACGATCACTGGCGCCGGCAACGCGGCCCTGACCCGGCCACGTATCAGCGAGCTCGCCGCCGCCGGCAACGGCGATGCGGTGTGGCTGGCGCAACACGCGGCGCATCGGCTCGTGCCGGTCACCGAGTACGGGGCGGTTGTCGCCTGCTGATCGGCTGCTCACGCTGCGCCGCTGGTCACCCGATCGGCGTGTTCGCGGTAGGCGACCAGGTGGTTCTCGTCTCGAGCCGGCCCCGAGCCGACGGCCTTCAGCCCGGCACAAAAGGCACCGTGGTATCGTGGTCAATCCTGGCCGGCGCACAACACCAGGAGGTGCGCGTGCGGCGCAAGCGCGGCCAGGTTGCCGCGTTCGCCCCGTGCGAGCTCGCGCCAGCTGCCGCGCCAGCGACCAAGTCGATGTCGGACTACCGCGCGATGTCGCGCGAGGAGTTCAGGGCGCGGTTGCGCGAGCGCCGCGTGGTCGTGCATGTGCTGTCCGATGCAGAAGCCGCTCTCGCCGAGCGCAGCGCCCGGCGGATCCAGGCACGCCGATAGCCACCCTTGCGGGCCCCTCTTACCGCCCGGACATCGCTGCAGCGCGCCGGGTTGACGGTCTCGTAGGCCAGGTTCGATCGGCAGCCCACACGCTCTGGGTGGACCGTCTTGCTGGCGAGGGCTACGACGTTGGCCTTGCGGCCCAATATGGCGTACCCCGCCGCGTCGGGGTCAGAGAGGCTCATGAAGCTTGCAAGTCGGCATTGAACCGAGGTGGTGCGGCCACCGAGTCATGAGTATCCGTTGCGCGGGCAGGATTTGAACCTGCGACCTCCGGGTTATGAGCCCGGTGAGCTACCTGGCTGCTCCACCGCACGCAGCAACCATGCCCTACGGGGATTCGCGCGTCAAGGATCGCCTCGCCCGGCTCTCAGCATCGATAACGGCACAGCATCGAGCCTCAGGCGCGGGCGATCGTCCTGGATCGGCAGGCCGGTCCCGTCGCTGAATAGCGCGCTCTGAAACTGGAAGTCGATCCGCCGCGCTACCTTCGCGCCGCGCCGCCAGCGCCGGGTCATGCGTCTGCTCTGCTTGAGCTCCTCGCGGCACTTCGCGAACGCGGCCGGCGACCAGTCCGAGCCGATACCGTCCCAGTCCGGACCGAACCAGAGATCGAGATCCTCGCGCTCAACCAGCACACGGATGTCGAGGTCGCCGGGCTCATCGGCAGTCAGGTACGAGCCGACCAGGTAGACCGGGCCGCCGTACGCGAAGGCGATGTGGTTGGCCTGGCCACGAAACGCGGCCGCGAACGACTCGGCGCGCTCACGCGGCGTCGGAGCTGCCGGCGAAGCGTCGGTACCGATCATGTTCCGGGCACGATCTGCACCTGGCCGTCGCCGAACCTGGTGATGATCGTCGCGCTCACGGTCAGGTTGCGTGTCGTGCCGTCAAAGCTTGACTTGAACTCCGCGACGTCGAGCACGCCGGGCACCGCGAGCGCCTCGCCGCGCAGGACCCGGGCGATCTTCGCGGCGTCGTAGGGCTGCCCGAGGATGGCGTCCTGCTCGGTAACCACGCCGTCCTCGGTCTCGAGCCACGGCGTGCCCAGGTCGCGATTGAGGAACCACTCGTCGCGCCACAGGAGCCACGCCGTGCGCACCAAGATGAGCACGGCCTCGAGGCCGCTGGCCTTGCGCAGCGGCACGATGAGGTCGTTGTTCTGGTCGCGCGCGAACACGACCGGATCGGTTGATAGCGCGGTGGTCGCGGGCATCAGAGAACCTTGACCTTCTGCGAGGTGTAGCTGGCGACCGCGGCGTTGAAGCTGTTGAGCGCCGCGGTGATCGCGCTGCCCGCCGCCGTCCCTCCGGTCGGGATGCCGCTGACCGCTGACGCGATGGCGGTTACAAGTGTGGTCAGCTGCGATAGGAAAGCGTTGCCGAGCAACACGGGTTCCGTGGCCGGCGAGCCGCCTAGGTTGAGCACGTCTTGGTCGTCGACCTCGGCGAACGTGCCAGCGGGGTCGTCGCCATCGAAGAACAGCCCGGTGATCGCGATCCCGTCAGCCTCGTGGTGGTGCCGGTCATCGTCCGGGTCAACCACGTCGTCAACCGACTTCAGCTTCGCGATGCTCGACGACGAGAACACGACGAGGCAGCGGTCGCCGACGCGCACCGGGTACTTGAACCGCTCGATGCCGCTGCCGATCCGCATTACCGGGACGTCGGTCAGCGGCGCGATCACCGTGGTCTGGCGCTCGCCGTCGCCGTCGACGTGCGCATCCATGACCAGGAGCTACACCGTAGCGCGCCGGGTCGCCTTGTCGTAGGACTCGATCCGGCCGGGCAGAGCGGCGCGGAGCCCATCGAGCCGGTCATCGAGCGCGGCGTCGATTACCTCGTTGAGTAGCGGCGTCAGCGAGTCGCTCATACCGATCTTCCTTCGATGTGAGTGGTCCACTCCGCTCCCCAGAAGTCTCCCTCGTGGGTCACGGCATCAATACGAAACGTGCCGTTGATGGATTGGGTCCGCACTTCGATGCGCTCGCCTGGCGTGAGCTCGGGGAATAATGTGTGCTTGATCTTGAGCTTCGGGACCTTGAGCTCACGGCCCTTGCCAGTTCGGCGGCCTCGCTTGCGCGGCGCGCGGATCTTCGGCGGGTCAATCGTCGGAGCGCCGATGATGCCGCCATCGGGCGGCGACGACAGCACGCGCCGCACGCCCGGAACGACGTCGTCGTAGCGCATGATCTGCATGCGGCCGTCCTGAAACGACCAGTCCATGCCGAACTGCGCCAAGATGCGCGTCAGCTCGTCGGCGACCCAGCCCGTGACGACCTCGCCCGTGGAGAGGCGCGTCTGCAGCTCGGACAGCCCGCTGAGGTCAGGAAGCGCTGTGCCGAACTTTTTGCACAGGTCGCTGACGATCGTCGTGACCGGGATGCCCTTGGCGTAGCTGCGGTTATGCCGGGCCTCGGCATAGGCCCGCGCCCCATCGCCGAGCTGGAGCTTGGTCTCCCATTCGGTGCCGGTGTGCTCGTTACTGGCGAAGCGGCAATCGCCGATGAACAGCAGCCGAGGCGTGTTGTCGTATCCGGCCTCGATCCGCACCTTCGACGGCCCCCCCACGATGTTCTCGCGTGATACCTGGTTCAGGTTGATGAGCGTGAGCTCGGCCTGGTTCGGGGTCTTCTGCAGGTGCTTCTCGATCTTGAACTTGATGCCCTGCGGCTGCGTGATCTCGTCGATGGTCTCGAGCTCCTCGAAAAACGACCGGTTGAGGCCTTCGATGTCGATGAGCTCGGGCGCGCGGATCACGGTGAGCTTGTAGACCCGGTCGAGCTCGACGCTCATGGTTGCTCCATGATGATCGCGTCGGCCGCTGTGAGGTGCACCATGACGACCCGGCCCCCCAGGTCGTTGAGGCCGGCCTCGACGCCGCTGCTGTCGTTGTCGATCAGGAACAGCCCAGCGGTGAACAGCGGGTTCAGGTACGTCGAGCCGAGCCGCACGCCCAACACGAGCTTGATTCCGAAGGCGATCGGTGTCGTCCCGTCCCGCTCCCACACGTCGAGGTACCACGCCAGGTCGTCGCTGTTCCAGCGCGCGCGCATCACATACGGCTCGGTGTCGAGCGTGATCGCGATCAGCTGCAGCGGGTCGCCGGGGACGAATGGGACGATGGTCGGCATCGTTTATTGCCCTGGAAACGTCGGCGGGAAGTTGCGCTGGAAGCGCTGTAGGTCCTCGTTGCTGATCGAGTTGTCGATTGTGTCAGGTAGCGACTGCTGGAAGCGTTTTAGGTTGAGCCCGGCCGGCAAGTTGTTCACCTCCGACGTCGGGATCGGCGCGCCGACTCGTGCCTGGCGCGCCTGCTCGCGCAGGTCGTCGGTCATCTCTGTGCGGCGTTGTCCGGTAAACTTTTCGCCGGTTGTCAGGTCGGTGTACTCTGTCCATGGCATGGCCGGGTCCTTCTTGCCAAGAACGATGGCCTCGTCCTTGGACAACCCTGGTGGCCGGTTGTATCTGACCTCAACCTGAGTAACTACTCCAACAAATCTCCCCTTGGCGATGTCGTGTTTCCATTCGACGACGGCATCGGCGACGGCGGCCTTACCGATCGCCGCCTTCGCCTTCGCTTGTCCGCCGGCTCCGGCCATCGAGGTCCGGACGCGGACCTTGGTGCGCGTGTTCGTGATGACCACGACCTTGCGGAACTTCGCGGTAAAAAACAGCGCGCCTGGTCGCTGCTTCTTGGGATCTGGGTCGCTGCGGCCGGGGGACTTGTCCTTGTTCACCGGTACGGTCAGGTCGATGAAGGCCATCGAAGTGAACGTCCCCAGGGTCGTCTCGATGCGCACGGGCCGCCGGGCCGCCTTGAGCTCGCGGAGCCGCTGTAGAGCTTCGGCGGAGGGAAGCGCCGTGCTGGTCGTGCCGTCCGGTCCCGTCTCGGGCTGCCGCGTCGGATCGGTGGCAACGTCGCCGATCGGCGTGTCCGAGACGATGCACTCGAGCGTGACCTCGTCGGGAAGCTCGCGGATGTGGTCGGTGAAGTCGACGCCTTTCTCGACGGGGAACTTCGTGGCTTCTCCGGGAAAGCTGAACTCCTCGGACAAGGCGAGGTCCATCAGGTAGCTCGGCAGTGGCGGAGGCCCGCCGATGCGTACGAGGCTCATCCGTACACGTCCATGGTCTGGCGCAACACGCCGCCGAGCTCCTCGTGGAAGACCTTGCGTACCTGGTCGCCGACCGCCACCGGGTCGGCGTTCGGGCTGTGCACGTTGATGTCGCCGACGTTGATGTTCATGGCGGTCGGTCCGCGTTGTCCGCCGCCGATGCTGCCTTGCGGAAGCCGCGGAGCATCGAGGTCGTCGGGCAGGTTGTACTTCTTGTTGAACTCCTCGGGAGGTAGCTCAGTCGAGTCCTGGAGCATCTCGGCGTGCTCGCCGGATGGCAGCACGGCGGCGCCGGTTATTACCTTGCCCGCCACACCAGGTAGGTCGGCGACTGCCTTCACCAGAGCGATCAGGCCATGAATCACTGGCAGGTTGGCTACGAAATCAAACGCCGCCGAGAACCCGCTTTTGATCGCCTCCCATGCCGTTCGCGCAGCTCCGGCGATCGCATCGAAGGCATCGTGAAACGCCTTCTTCACCTTCTCGGGGTGCTGCATCACCCAGCGAATGGCATAGACGAGCGCGGTCAGCGCCAGCACGATGAGCGTGATCGGATTTGTCGCGAAGGCGATCGCCGACTGGATCGCGAACACGCCGAGCACGATGCCGAGCGCGATGAGCAGCGACTTCACGAGCTCGCCGCCGTCCACGAACTGGCTCATCCAGTCGAGTAGCTCGCCGCCTTGCTCGACGACGAAGTCGATCGCTATGGCAAGGCCATCGAACGCATCGCCAAGCCATTCACCGATGGCCTTGCCGACACGCTCGATCGTCTCCTGGTTTTTGTCGAGCCACTCGTTGAAGCGCCCGACGGCCTCGGTGATGCGCTCGAACAGCGGCACGCCGACCTTGCCGAGCGCGATCTGCAGCTTGTCCTTGAGCGTCGAGGTGACTCCCGAGAAGCTCTGCCCGAACGCCTGGGCGGCGTCCTTGAACGCCTCGCTGCCGAGGGCTTTCTTCACGACGGCCAGGCGCCCCTTGGCGTCGAGTTCGCGGAACTGATCCTCGGTCATGTGCACCATGCCGAGGAGCTGCTTCACGAACATCATCCGGTTCGAGACGTTGCCCTGCAGCATCTCGGAGATCTCGAGGGCTGCGTAGCCGGCGCCGCGACCGCCCGCGAGCACCTTGGCGGCGATCACGCCTTGCTCGGTGATCTGCTTCAGGTCCTCGAGCTTGCCGCCGGTGTTGAACGTGGCCGCCGCGAGGCCCTTGCCGAACTCGAGGATCTCCGCGGTAGTGACCGGCGTCTGCGTCGAGAACTTCTGCCACTCAGCGTAGAGCTCCTTGGCCTGACCTGTCGCATGTTCGAAGCTTCCGCCGAGCTGGCCCTCGATCATCGCCGCAAGCGAGATCGTCGAGTCTTGGACCTCCTGGTTGAACTTGACGAGGTGCTCGTAGCCGAAGTCGGCAGCGAGGTAGGTCAGGTACCCCTTGATGGCGGCGCCTGCGGCGTCGAAGGAATGCGCGGCCTGGTCGCCGGCGCGCGCCGCGGCGTTGCCAGCTCCCGCCGCGGCTGGTGCGACCCCGCCGAGCAGCTTGCTCAGGGTCCCGGCCCCCGCGCTGAGCTGGCCGAGCGCGGCCTGCGCCTGGCCCATCTGTCCCGTGCCCTGCGCCCACTGCGCCGTGTTGACCCGGAGCCCAAGCGTCGCGAACAGCGCTGCGATTTCTCCGCCGTCAGCCACCGCTGCGCTCCTTGCGCCGCTTCTCGGCGCGCTCACGGGTCTCGTCGCGCGCGTCGAGCAGGAGGTTCAAGAGGTCGACCTCGTTGAGCGACATGGCCTTGACGTTGGTCCATGCCTGCGCCGGGTCATCCGACTCCAGCACGAGGCGGTACCCTAGCCAGTAGCGCTCGTGCTCTGGCTGGAGTCCTCGGAGGGCGAGATCTTCGCCATCAGCGCCTTGGGGTCGAACCCGATCAGGCCGAGTCCGTCCAAAAAACCCGAGAACGACACCTCCAGCGCGAGCGTGACGGCGGGGAAGATGTACTTCTGCCGACCCGTGAACGCGTTGTTCAGCGCGTCCTTGCCCTTCAGGTCGTACGTCCCGGCGCCATCGCCACGCGCGATGAGCGTCGTCCTCTTGAGGAGCCGCTCGAGGTACGACGTGAGCTTGCCGCTCATCAGCTCGCGCGCGAACATCGCCAGCGCGTCGCCGACCATGACGCGGCCGCGCTGAGCCGCCCCGCCCGCCGGTGCGACGATTGCCGTCATGTCGGCGAGCAGGTCGGTTGCGTCGCAGAACAGCAGCTCGGTGGAGATGATTTCCACGGAGCCGTCGTCGGAGCGCCAGGTTTTCTGGCCGGCGGTCGTTCCCATGTTCTTCGCCGCGCTCACTGGTCACCTCCGGCCTGCATCACCATCTGGTCGGTGATGAAGGTCCATTCCATACCGATGATCTTGTTGCCGCGCTTGACGGGCGCGTGCTTCTGGATCGCCGTGTTCACGCCAATGACGAGCGTGCCGTCGTTGAGATCCTCGAGCTGAAACGGCGCGATGACGCGTGCGTTGTGCGCGATGGATAGCTCGCGGTTTGTCGGCGACTCCTGCGATAGCGTGATCTTGAACGTCCCGCTCTCGTTGGCGTTGAACACGAACGTCGCGAAGCCCTGACTTCCGACGTGCAGATCCACTGCGTTCTCTTGGCGCTCGGCGCCCGCGAACTCGCCATCCATCACGCCCTGCATGCGGATCGGCCCCCAGCTCGAGGCCGTCTGCTTTGGATCGAAGGTTGGCATCTGCGGGCGCTCCTAGAAGGTGAGGTTGACGTCGACGGGAATGACTGTGTGGATCGCACCCGCAAAGGACCCGCTCACCACGAGGCCGGGCAGGTTTCGGTTGTCGAGGTCGGCCTGCGGAATGTCGTCGAAGGCCGGCACTGTCACCGTTGCCCCGGCGCGCAGCACGCCCTGCGTGATGGACTGCGCCACGAATCCGCGCGCGGCCTGCGCTAGCTGCGAGGCCCCCTCCGGCGTCTGGGGCACGATGTCATTGCCGACCAGCACGCCGAGGAGTGCCTTCTGCAGCCCGTCCGACAGGAAGTCGGCGTTGCGGCGGATGTCGATGAACTTGTAGACCGCCGAGAAGACGAACGACTCCCAGAAGAACGGCCGGTCCGTCGCGACCTGCTCGTAGCTGTTCATGCGCCGGCCGCCGGGCGTACCAGGGATGCCGCGTAGCCTGACCTTATGCGAATCGGTCAGCGTGACGGGCGTGACGAGCTCGAGCGTCTTGAACTTCGCGGTCGCCTTGCCAGGGTCGGTCGGTAGCCAGCGCCCCATGATGCCGGCGGCTAGGAAGTTCGCCGGCGATGGGTGGTAGCATCCCATGCTCGCCGCGTACCCGGCCGACAGGCTCTGCGCGCCGACATCGGTGCCGCCGCTCACATCGGTCGTTACGCATGCCGAATCGCACGTGTCCCACGCGTAGGTGCGCCCGTTCACCTCCACCCACGCCTCAGCATCCTGAACATACGCCGAGCTATTGTAGTTCGTGAGCAGCGTGTACCAGCCCTGGTCGGCCTTGAGGATCGCGTCGAGGTCGGCGGTTAGCAGCACGTTGCTCGGCGATGCGTGGGTCTGCGCGATGCTCATGACGTCTGGGTCGTCGATGGAGAGCGATGCCCACGACGTTCCGGCCGTCGCCACCGCGCGGAGCTTGTCGGTCTGCCCGGCCCCAGCGATCTGCGACACCGTGAAGTTCGAGCCCAGCACCGTGGCGAGTCCGGCCACGAGCTGCGCGATGATGACGTCGTTGACGCCGCGCTGGAGCGTGTGGGTTCCCGAGCCGGCCGCGGTGATGTCGATCGCGGTGTTCGCGAGCGCGTTGGCCTTCGAGGTCGCTAGCTTATAGCTGTTGACGTCGACGGCGATGATGAAGACGTTGGTGTCGACGGCGATCCCGGTGCCGGTCGGCAACGTGCCAGTGGTTGACAGCCTGAACGGCCCATCCCCCGTGGCCATGCCGTGGCCGGGCTCGGAGATGGTATCGGTCGCCGTGTTGACGTCGCCCACCGCGAACGGCAGATCGGCAAGCGCGAGGTAGCTCGCAACGCCATCGGCGAAGCCGCGGCCCTTGGCCGTGATCTCGTAGAGCTGACCGACCTGTACGGCCGAGATCCCGATGTCGTACTGCTGCAGCACCGTGCCCGCGGCGCGCCCAATCGCGATCAGTCGCGGGTGCGGCTGTTGCGCGAAGATCACCGCCGCGGCGCGCGCCTCCGGGCCATCGACCGGGAAGTCGGCGATGACCGCGGCGAGGGAGCTGTAGTAGCGGATCCGCTGCACGAACGACGCGGTGTGGCTCAGGATGAGCGGGATGCCGAAGCCCTGCCGCGCGAGCCCGGAGCTCTGGATCGTCAGGTTGATGACTACGTGGTCGGTCGCGGCGCCCATGAGGACAGGGTCGCCGTGGGGCGCGGGGCGGTCGAAAAGCGCTCATCGTGTCGAGGCGGTGCGGTATGGTGGAGCGAATGGATCCCAAGCTCCGTGCACTTCACTACCGAGCGCTCGCGATCGGCGAACGCGTCGACCACTTCGTCAAGATTCTGCTCGATGACCGAATGCCGAACCGCGTACCCGGCAAGCCGGTACCACAAGAAATCGTGGTCGCCGTCACCGGCCAGGCGCTGCTCATGGCGCTACTAGAGCGAGAAGATGATCAGCTTAGGCTTGCCATGGAGGCGCATAACCGATAAAAGCCAGCCCGATAAAAAAGCCCGGCACGGCGTCAGCGGTCCGGGGTATCGTGGCTGGAATGCAACCACGTATGCTCGCAAAGCTCCTGGTGACGTCCGGAAATCCTGCGCCGAAGCCCGGCGATCTCGTAGTAGTCGAAGTCCCGGCCAACTGCACTATTCACAGCACGGATGCCGCGCGGCTCACTCGCCTGCGTGTCATGGCTCGCGAGCTTCGCGACGCCATCAAGACCGGGCAGAGCGAGGCGGTCATCCTCCGTCTCGCCTATGGCGTGTCCGAGTTCGCCGACGTCACCGACGCCGATGCCGGCAGTATCGTCGACGTGCGCATCAGCTCGACTATGGAGGCGTCCCGATGACGCGCTGCAACTACATCCCGCCCGATGGCCTGTCCGTCATCGCGATCGCCAAGGAGCGCGGCAGCACGACCGACGGAGACATCCAGGCGCTGGTCGACAGGTTCGGGTGCAAGGCGGAAGCGGCGTACCAGATGACCGCCGAGGAGGATTCCGACCGCGAGCAGTTCTCGTGCATCGACCACGTCGGTCATCTATGCGGCGACGAGTACTGGCTCGTGGAGCCGGTGTACAGGCCGCCCGGCGATGTTGCGATCTCGATCGTCAACACGCAGGGCATCGCGCGCGCGGGGTTCGGATCGCCGATGATCCTCGCGCCGGTCCCGACCACTACGCCCATCGTTGATCTCGGCACCAACCCGACCCGCGAACAGATACACGCCGCCGGGTTCAACGACGACAGCGATGAGTACCGCAGGGCTCGCGCCGCGAACACGCACCGGCCGCCAAACAGTACAGGATTCGATCCCAATCTCGTCGCCGACGCAACCTCCGCTGGTGGCTACATCGCGTCATGCCAGTTCTGCGGCAGCCGACAGGCCATCGACGCCCTGGACATCACCATGTGCTGCCCGAGCTGCCGGGCGAAGCATGGGTTACCGTAGATCGACGCTCTGCTCGATGCTGTCCGGTACGAGCGTCACCTCCTGGAAGCCATCATGCGCGCGCTGACCAGCGACGACCCAACCCGGGCAGCACCATACGCCGTCGGTGACGAAGTCCGGTGGCGCACCGGTCCGTGCGACTTCGTGTGGCACCTCGGCCGCGTGACCTCCATTGTCGATGACCGACCCAACGATGGCATCGACAAGCCGTTCTGGATCGTGCGCGTTGACACCGCGGGCGAGCGGCGCTTCTCCGGTCCGGTCATCCAGACGTGCCTGCGAAGGGAATACCCGGCCGACGACAGCCTACGGTCGTCAGCCGCCGCCACGGCATCCGGGCTCTGCAAAGCCGTGATCGCCGTACCCGGCGTCAACGCCGTCACCGTGGTTGAGTACGACCGCGGCGAGGTCGAAGTCTTCGCTGACGGCGGAGATCCGGACGCGATCGCGCGCTGCATCTACGACAACACGTGGCCCGGGGTCGTGCTCCGCGGCCAGGAAACCGGCGACATCGGCAACGGTACGCGAGTCGCGTTCTCGCGCGGAGCAGCGAGCCGACACCCGGGCACCGGCGGCATTGTCCGCATCACGTTCGTAGAGCGCTGATTCGGCCTACGGCTTGACGACCGTCTGCTCGCCGCCACCCGGAGTCGTCGCATCCACGCTCACGAACTCTCCGCCCGGCTCGCTCACGTCGATCTTGATGTGCAATTGTACCTCGACCATCGCCAGCGGATCGAGCATTCCCGAGCGCGTGCCCGGCATGACGCGCACCTTGCCGAACGTCCCGACGCCGACATCGCCCTTGCGCAGCACCTTCCCGACGCTCGGCAGCTCCAACGCTGCCGTGACCCTGGCAAGCACGAGCTCGGCGCGGCGCGCGCCAGTCGCCTCGCCGGCGAAGCACCGCAGTTCGAGCGTGGGGTGACGGGTCCCGCGGGCGTGGCTCACGACGCCGCCGTTCTCGCGCCGCGAGATCAGCCAGTCGTCGCTGACCGAATCGACGTCCACGATCCGCATCGAGATGTACAGCCCTGCCGGCGCCGGGCCGGCGACAGAGCCGCCAACATTCGCCCAGATCACCTGGCTGGGCGCGAGCCCGGATCCGATGACCACCCACTGGTAGATCGCATCCTCCCACGCCGTGGTCGGGTCCACCGGTACAACCGGCAGGTCATCATCCGGCGCCAACGCGATGACCGGACACGCCGCGCCAGGGACAGCCGGCGCCCACGGCTGATCATCGTCCACCGGCAGCGGCGGAGGCGGTGGGGCGGCGTTCCAGCTCGGCAGCGCCTCGTCGTCCGGATCGAGCTCATTGGGCCCGCGCGGCGCCCAGCTGATCGCAAAAGACCAGCTCTGTTCCTCTGCCCCCGGCATCAGCGGAAGCCCGTCTTCGACTGGGACGGCGTACAGGACCGCGCCGATCGGCGCTCCGCTCGCCACGGCAACCTGCGTACCTTCATCGAGCACGGTCACGGCAGGCGGCGTGAACTCGTCGGCTGGGGTCGCATAGACTACCGCGCCGACTCGGACCACCCCCATCGCGACAGCCGGCATGTCTTCATCGAGCGCGACCACAGCCGTCGTCGCCAGTTCATCGACCTGGCCGCCAGCCGCAGGCGCCGCACCAAACAGCGGCATGGCGCCCGCGCCGGTGGCAACGTCATCAACGATGCTTGCCGTAAGCGGTAGCTCATCTACCGCGCCGGTCACTGCGAGCGCGGCGAGCTGCCCAGCCGCCAGTGACCAGCCGGCCGCCGGATCGTCGGATGTGACCACTACCGGCAGCTCGTCCGCCTGCGCCGCCGGCGACGGAGCCGATGTCGACCAGGACATCAACGCGCCAACGTTGATCGCGCGTACCACGTCGTCGTCCACGCCGATCGACGGCGTCGACAGGTCCTCGAAAGCGATCGTGACGAGCTGAGCGCCTTGATCCGTCGGCGTAGCGTTCCAGACCTCGGCGAACGTGCCCGGGTTGGCGAAGCGCACCGCGACCATATGCTGGACGTAGCCGTTGACCGTAAGCGAAAGCGGCGCGCTGTCGTTCGCCACGAGCACGAGGCCGCCGGCCGGCGTCGCGGTGTCGGGGGATCCCGCGGACTGGACGGTCCCGTTGCCGAACCAGTACGACACGATTAGGCAGCGCTTCGTCGTCGTGATCGCTGCCGCCGTGACCGTGCCGCCGGTCGAGCTCGCCCGCTCGACGTGACTGAACGCATGCGGCGCGCCGACAGGCACGCCCTTGAGCTCGAGCCAGCCGATCGACAGCTCATCGCCGGCACCGCTGGAGCCGCCGAAGAACGCCGACGCGGTAAAGTTCGTCTTGGCGTTTGCCGCCGTGGTACGCCGCCAGACGCCAGCGAACGAGGATGTGAACGTCAGGTAGGCGTTGTTCGTGATGACGGTGTAGCTGCCGCCGTCGTTGTCCGTGGGGTCGACGTTGCCGCCGGCCTGCGCCTGGTTGCCGCGCATGACGGTTACGAGGATCTGCGACCCCGCGGTCGTGTTGGTGCCGGCGACAGGGCCGACCACGTACCAGTGCACGCCCGCATCGACCACGGTCGCGCCGGCCGTGGTGCTGGTCGGCCCGGCGCCGCTCGACGCCGAGGTCCCGCCCTGTGAGCACTGGTACAGCGTGCCGCCGTTCTGCACGCGGTTGATCCCGCCGGCCGTGGGGTCGACGACGTATGCCGTCGACGTCGCCCATGCGGGGATGGGGGCGACAGTGGTCAGCGTGCCGCTCTGCGGCGGAGCCTCGAATGAGCGCTGGACGTCGCTGGATCCGCCTGTGCCGGATGCGACCGGGGGAGGCACGAAGTCGTCGCCGATAGCGCTCAGGAGCGCGGCCGCGCTCGGGATCTGTGCCGCGGCCGACGCAGCCGCGGTCGGCTCCTCGATCATCGCGGATGGCGCGCCCGCGGGCACGATCTCATCGCCGGACGTCGTGGTCGCGAGCGCGTTTGCCAGCTGCATCGGAGCCGGCGTCGCTACGATGTCGTCGTCAACGATCGCCGCGGCGGCGCTTCCCGCGATGTCGTCCTGCATCGCCGCCGGCTGAACTGCCGCGGCCGGCGCTGCTCCCGTCCATGCCGCGGCAGGTACATCCTCGTCCACAAAGCTCGGGGCGGTTACGACGGGTAGATCGTCGGCCGCAGCATGGCCAGTTGCCAGTGCGGACGTGGCTGGCTGGCTCGGCGCCTGACCGGCCTGATCTTCGATGCCAACCGTCGCGGTGACCGCGAGCTCATCTCCGGCCGATAGTGGCTGTGACGCCGGCGGTGTAGCGGCCGGCGTCGTTGTGGTCCCAGGCGCGTCATCCGGACCGAATACCTCTGGCAGGCTCGCCAGAATGCGCCCGATCAGCGCCTGCTTGGTCGCGGTGCCGAACGTCGTGGTCCCGTTGTGCGGGCCCCCGGCGGTTGCATAGCCACCATCGTTACCGGTGAATGCGCAGTGATTGCCGGCCCCGTTGTGCCACCCGTAGCTCGGCGGAGAGCTGCCAGACGGCCCAGCCGAACCGGTCATCGTCCAGTTGTTGAACGTGGAGTCGTCCTCTGCCGAGGACGCGAGCCCCAGGAACAGGCAGTTTGCGAGCGTCGACGTCAGGCTCGGCGACGTCACCGAGGTGGTGGCGGTCAGCTGCGTTCCGGTGACGATCTGGTGATACGGCGTCCCGCTGGTTCGACATCCGCTGTACGAGTTCGGCTCGAGGCACCACGACGTCGCACCATTGAATGCGATCGTCGGAGACGGGTCAGTCGCTACCGTGGAGCCGAGCGCGCGCTTCCAGAAGATGACCGTTGCGGTCTCGTTGGCGCCCGCGGCTCCGCCGTTCGTGCTAACGCTCGCAGCGTTGCCGTTGACGTCGACGGCGAGCTGGAATCCCTGCGCGCTGGACAGCGTCGGGATCGTGCCGTCCGTCGTTACGACGATCTCGATGATGTCGTTCGCGGCCCACGTGAAGCTGTTGAAATCGACGACCAATGTCGCCGATGTGCCGCCCTGGTCGTTTCCCTCAGATCGTAGTTGTGGGATTCCCATGGGCGGGCCTCAGCGGTAGCTCGGTGTTACTCCGGCTCGTACAGCGAGGTGTCGCCGCGGTCGAACACGTTGGCGATCACGTGGCGCCGGTTGAACTCCGTGGCGCCAGCTGCGATGGCGGCGTCGTGCTGATCCGGGGAGAGCCCGGCGTAGGTTACGATCGACGGAGAGGCGTCCTGCGGCGTACGGATGTTCGTTGCCGGCTGCACGATGGTGAGCACGTTTGCGGTCAGGAACGTGGTGAGTTCCAGGAGCGACACGGTGCTGACGATGTGGCTCCCCGTCCAGCTTCCGTCTTCGTTGGGGGTAATGCCAGGCGGTACCGTGCCGTTGCCGGTTCCGGGTCCGAGTGTCGCGACTGGGTCGAGAATGATTGCCATGCCCGCGATGGTCGCTCAGCGAGCTCCGCCGGGCGAGAAACGGCAGACCCTGACCGCGCCTCGGCTAGTGCTCTTCGTGGCGGAGCGAAAACTCGAACACGAGAGATCCGGTCGCGGCGCCATCGAACAGCGAGATCGATCCGGCGTTGCTCGCGCCGAGGCTGATCATCTCGTTGGGGTTGGCCGTCTGCCAGAGGTCCCACGACGTGGTGCCGAAGCCGAGGATCGGACCAGCATTCGTCGCGGTGGTTCCCGACGTCGGCCGGCTCGCGCCGGTGATGGTCGTCGAGGGCACGCTCGCGTCGGTTCCGACGATCGACAGCGCCGTGCCGCCCGTGCTCGCCGTTCCCCACTTTCGCGTGCGGATGAAGATGCTGTCGAGCTGGGTCTTCGCGGCGTTCTTGCCACTGCCCTTGATGTAACTCAAATACAGCGACCGGGTGGTGCCTGGCTTGAGGAAGCACGTCTCGGTCTCGGCGTTGGCCGTCGCGCTGCAGGTCAGGTTGCCGGCCGTCGCCAGCTGATCGTTGTACACGAATGGCATGCATCAACGGTCACGCCGCGAGGCGGATTGGTCGAATTCATGCTGCGCGGGGACGGTCGCGTACGAGCTTGGCCAGGCTCGTCGATGGATCGGCGATCGCCTCGGCCTGCTCACGAGGCGACAGGATCCGACCATACGTCTCGAGCTGCTCCGCAGTAGCCGTCATCGCGAACGCCTCGTCGGGGATGAGCATCGTCCCGACGAGCGGAGACCACTTCTCAGCGCATGGGTCGCACAGGTACCCCACGTATCCCGACTCCGGGCCGGGCTCGTTGCGATAGCCGTGCTGCTTGTGGCAGTTCATGCAAAACAGCGGGATGCACCACACGCCGTCGATCATGATCCGGCCGCGCACCTCGCGCGCCGTGCAGATCGGCAGGATGTCTTGGCTGGGCATCAGCGCCTCCAGAAGTAGCCGTGGGTGATCCGATGCTGCGGGATCGCGGCCGGCAATGGGTTGCTCACGCCGCCGGTGATCTTGCCGTCTTGATCGTATACGGCGAGGCCGATCACCTCGCCGGTCTCGGGATGCACCTCGGTCACTCTGGCGAGGACCTCGTCGCCCTCGAGGCAGTAGACAACCATGGTGTCCGGTTCATACTTCGTGCTCGCGGCCATGCCACGGTGATACCCCGCGCGGTGCGGCTCGGGCGAGATCAGGTCTCAGCCCGAGCGAGGCATTCCGGGGCCAGGGAGGCGCGTCGGGGCCGGCCTGGGTCGCTCGCTTCGCATCGGCGCCCATCCGCGTATGCATCCGTGCGAGCACGGCTCCCACGGCCCGCCGCACCACGAACACGCCCCGCGCATCGTCGCCGCCCCGGACATGAGCCGGTCGCGGAACGTCGGCTCGCGCGACGGCTGCATCAGCAGCGCTAACGCCCGCGGCCGGTGACGGCGTATCCGCGACAAGCGCCCGAGGACGACGCCGACCGCGAACCACACGCATAGCGTGATCACGGGGCTGCTTCCCTACACTCGCCGCGGCAACCGCTTGCTCCGCACGTCCCCGCGGCCTCGCGCCACCACTTCACTCCATCGCGGCGCGTCACCCAGTGCGTGCGGTTCGCCAGGTAGTCGTCGACCTCGGCATCGGTCATGCGCACGCGCCGCAATCCGCTTTCGAGCGGCCAGCGGTCGCCGCCGACCGTGCGGTACATTTCGATCACGGCACCGTCCCAGCCGGGCTCGGCGCCCGCGCGATCTGCACCTCGCGGTGCGTCTCCCCGAACCCCGGCCACGTCTTGACCCTGATCACTGTCCAGAGCTCACCCGGACCCATCATCGCGATGATGTCCGGGTCGGCGCCGAGGTAGGCAACGACGTCCGGGCCGATGCCCGGCGTGGCGCGCTCAGCAACGAGGTCGGCGTCCGTGTAGAGCATCAAGATCTCGTCGCCGCGCCGGCCCTCTGGCACATCCATGAGCTGGCGTCCGGCAATTGGCTCGACCCCGGCGGTGATGGCGAACGTGGTCTGTGCGCCGGCCACGGGGCGGCCGCGAACAGGCGTGCTCTGCGCGGTCCGGGTGACCTGGAGGTCGACAGAACCGAGCGAGATGATGGAGGCGTTGAGGCTCATGGGGTTGCTCCGAGCGCTCGCATGACGCTTGCCGCGAGGTCCTCGCGCTCGACCTCGCCGACGTGATGCGCCATCCAGTCGAGCAGAAGGCGCGTCACCTTCGCCGCTTCGGCGCCCTGCACATGATCTAGCGTGCTGCCATCATCGACCATGAGGACCCGCGCTGTCGCCGCACGGTGCAGCTTACGGAACGCGGTCGCGTCGCGCGGCTCGATCAGCGCTATCAGGTCTTTCATCGCCGACCTCTTCGTCTCGCCCAGCGCGGCACCGGCGGCGCTGACTTGTTACCCGGGCGTCGCGCTCCGGGGCAATGATCCGGCTCGGCCGGGCTCGGCGCACTCGGCGTCCGCAGCTTGATCGTGTCGCCGTCGACCACCGCGACCATGTAGTCGACGCGTGGCGCGTCAACCGGTACGTCGAGCCCGATGGCAGCTGCCTGGTCGGCCGGGATGCAGACGCGGTCTCCGGTGGCCAGGCCGAGCGCCGCCTCCGCGGACCGGCTGCGCCGTAGCGCATCGAGTTCGTCGATCATCGCGGATCTCCGGTGTCGGTGATGGGGTCGTAGCCGTTATCGTCGATCGCCTCGACGCGCTTCAGAGCTGCGGCTGCGCGATCGATCCACTGCGCGAGCACTTTGCGCTCGTCGTTGGCGATCGCATCCTCGCCCCATGCCACATCGACACAGCGCTTTATCTGTTCGGCCTCGTCGCTGGTCTGGCGCTGGTCGATGGTGGCGGCGCCAGGCGGCTCCAGCTTCGGGCCCCACTCGTGAACGTAGTCCGCACCTCCTCCGACGGTGTTTTCCACCCAGCGTCCGCCTTCTGGCTCCTCGAAGACTCGGACGACCGTCCACTCGTCAGGGGTGTCGTTGCTGCACTTCGCCCAATAGAACCCGGCCGGCGGAATCGTCGGGTACTCCGGCTCATGCGGTCGCTGGCCGACCACGCCGATGATTTTCGACGGGTCTGGCTGCGCTGGGACGGGGCCGCCGAACGGCGCAAGGCCACCAGCGAACGCCGCGTCAACGTCACGCTGGATCGCGGCAGATTCCTCCGCCGTGTACTTCCGTGGGCTGAGCTGCTCGAACTCGAGCGCCGTCATGTATCGCACCGGCTCGCCAGGCCGGACGGTCCGCGCGTCACCGGAAGCAACGCCGGGCTCCGGCATGGCTAACGACGTGAACTTGCCATCACCCATTGGTTGGTTCCTCCTGCGTAAACTTTACCGTAACCGCTTCGACGGTATCGGCGTCGCGTTCCGCTCGATACCCACGCTGGTATGCCGGCGTCCGCGTCGCCAGCTGCTCATCGGTCAGCGGCTTGGCCTCTTCGTCGCGCACCCCGGCCCATCGCTTGCGACCGGACTTCTCGTCGAACCGCGCCGGGCACGAGCACTCGCCGCCCGGCGCATGGATCGCGCACTCCCGCTCGTGGCCCGCGGTCCGGTCGATGCTGCGCTGTAGCTCCGGCGACACGCCATTGGGCTCGCACGAAGTAGCCGCGGCACCCATCGCAACGGCGGCAACCCCCGGCGGAGAGCTTCGACGTCCTGACGTCTTGGCGTCCTTACTTTCAGCCAGGAGCGCGCGCAGCTCGTTGGCCTGCAGCTCGCCAAACGAACCTGGACCGTCATCGATGCTGCGGATTACCCGCGAGATGGCGTCTCGGAGCGGCCCCACTTGCCGGGCAATGGCATCCAGTCGAATGACCTCGCGAGCTAGCCTGGCGATGTCGCTATCCTCATCGGCCTGGTACTGCGCGAGCGTGCGCCGATCGCCCGATGGAACGTGCTCGTGAGCCTCCAGATCGAGGATTATCCCGGCCAGTTCGAGCACAGGGATAGGCGGGTAGTTCGGCAGCATCCAAACCACCCTACCACGCCGCCCTCGGCTCCTATCGCCTAATCTCGAACCCGATGGCGCCGGCGAGCTGGCCCTGCCTCGTGTCATCTCCGCCGACCAGGCATGAGGTTGATCAGTAGCCTCGGCGGCTTCCGTCTCGCTATCGACATGCGCGCTATGGTGGCTTCTGGGAGCGGCTTTCCCTTGAGCGCCTCGCGCGTCTCAACGCTACGTACCAGGCCGCGCACACTGCCGCCGGCGGGTGCATGATTGGTGAGATCCCATCCAAGGGCTCGACCGAACATCATCCACCACGTCTCACAGTCGTTCAGCCGGTCGATACTATCCACAGTTTCCAGAACAGCTATCACGTAGCGGAGACCAACCTTCGCGAGCGATTTTATCCACGCGGACTTATGCGTTCGCCTCTTCAGGCGGGATGGACACGCATGCTCACGCGGCCGATCCATGCCCGTCGATGACTGCCCGATATACCTGACAAGCAGCGTGCGCGGATCGACCAGCGCGTACACCAAAAAGCGACTCACTCGCGGATCTCGAATCCGATACTGGCCACGAGTTGTCCGCTGTCAACGAGAACTTTGTCGGTACCCTTCCTGGCGATCGTCGCTGGGCTGTCCTCCGGACGCACCTGGTCGTCGACGATCGTGCGCTGGATCTTCCCCGCGGCCCACGCCCCGAGCAGCCCGAGCGCGCGGTCCCGGTCCATCTTGGCGAGCAGCACCGCGGCGAAGAGCCGAGCTTGCAGCGCCGCCAGCTCGGCTCTGAACGCCGGATCGCGCAGCGTCCGCCGCACGAATGAGCGCTCCGGGATGCGGCCGTCACGCGAGCCCAGCTCGTGGATCAGCGCGAGCTCGGCGTTCGTCATCCCGGTCCCCTCGTGGACCGCCCCAGCCTGGTGACCCACCACGCCGGCGCGGACCTCGGCGCGGCCGAGCTCGGCGACTTTGGCGAGGACGGATTCCCAGCGTTCGGTGCTCATCGCCCCACTGCCAGAATCTGCTGTAGCGCCTGCTCTCGGAGCTGCCGCAGCAGCTCGTTGAGGTCGCAGAAAGGCGAGTCGTCTCCGTTGAGGTGGCGGCCGTCGCGGCGAAGCGGCGTTCGGCAACGAGGGCAGCGATTGACTATGGACATAGGCGCTCAGGCGCTCATAACTTGGCCAGCGCCTCGCGGGCTCGTTCGATCAGGACCTTCGGTAGCACCGCGCCAACCATGTCGTTCACGCGGCAGGCGCCATCGGTGTAGTCGACGGCGTCAAGGATTGCGAGCAAAACAGCGCGTAGTTTGTCGTTCTTCGCTGGCAGATCGCTCGTCTCTGGCATCATCGTCTCCGGATCAGGTGCAAGTGCAGGATAGGTCGGCCCCAGGGTAGGACTGCCGCCGTCCAGTTGGATGCGATTTCAAACTCCCACCGCGCCTTGCGGCGCGCCTGCCTCCGTTCTCAACGGAGAGACGTAGCTCATCTGTAGCGCACCGGACGAGCGGCGTCCATACCGACCATGGTCACCGCTGACACCCCACGGTCCGCGCTTCGCGGTCCTCGAGCACGACGATCGGATGCGCGCCGCCAGTGCACCAGATGCGGCTCCGGTACCACCCCGGCCGCTCCACGCTGCGATCCGGTAAGCCGCCGGCTCCGTCATACAGCTGGTCTCCGCCCGGCGCGCGTCGGCACTCGTAGAGCCCGCTCGGCCGCACGCCGTTGACGTACCAGCCTGCTGGGCACTTCGCCGCCGCCGGCCGTGTCACCATCGACCAGCACAGCAGCGCCACGCTCAGCAGCGCGCAGGCGACGTCGACCAGCATCACACCGTGATCGGGAACCTCGCCCGGCTGGTCCGCACCAACGTGGCGTAGTTCTGCCCGTACGTGGTCTGGCCGAATAGCCCGGACGCCATGCTCATCTGCGTCAGGTTCGCATAGCTGCGCGACAGGCCGCCCCGGCTCTCGCTGACCACCGGGCCGGCGATTGACGTGCCGCGGAGCTTGTCGAGCGTGGCGAAGTGCGCGGCGATGTAGACGCGCGCTAGTTTGGTGCGCGGCCCGTCCTCGCCGTCGAACATCGCCACGTTGACGAAGTCGTTAGCGAGGTTCAGGTAGAGCTCCTGTGCGGCAGCGCCAACGCTCGCCAGCTCAGGCGCCGGCCCCGGGTTCCCGGGCACTCCGACGACGTCTACCCAGGCGATGGCCGCCATGCCCGGCTACTTCTTGCCGGGATTGCCCGACTGCTTCGTGTCCGGCGCGGTCGGCGTCTGCTTCGCATCGGTCGTCGGCTTGGCCTTTGCCTTCTGCGACTCGATGTGTTTCTTGCGTGCGTCGAACGTCATGGCGCTCACAGGCCGGTAAGGTAGCGAAATGCAACGGGATATGGGCAGGCGAACCCGCCGCACTTGCCGGCGCACGGTACATCGACGGTCCGGCCCCGGTACTGCTCGGGCAGCCGCTCGAAGTCGAGCGGCAGTAGCGCGCCGCCGGCGAGCGGGTTCATCACGCCGTTGTCGAGCGCCGGGACGAGCACCGCCTTCGGCGAGCCCGCGATGCTGTCGAGCCGCCACCACGGGATGACGGCCTTGAGCGCCGAGAACTTCTTGATGAACTCGAGGATGGTCGTGTCGTTGACCGACCCGCGCGGCGTCATGTCGATCTTGCCGTAGCGCACGAGCGGCAAGTACAGACTGAACTGCGTGAACATCACGTCGTTCTGGCCGGGCACCTGCGCCTGCTTCAGCGCGTCCTGCGCCTCTGTGATCAGCTTCGCCACGTCGGCGATGATCGCGTCGGCCGACGCCGATGCCCAGGTGCCAGCCGCGGCGGTCGCCTGGATGTTGGCGTTGTTCATCAGCCCGCCGACGCTGGTGCCGGGCACGCCGATCGCCAACGCGGAGTCGATGTCCTGCTCGATCGACGTCATCGCGCCGACCATGGTGTCCATCTGCAGATCGCTGCCGGACTCGCGCGCGGCGCGCACCGCGTCGATAGTCCAGCTCGCGTTGTGCTCGAAGGTCTGGATGGTATGAACCACCTCTTCCTTCGTCACGCTGCCGATCGGGATGTCGCGACCGCGGCCCCGCGAGCGCCGCGTGGATACCTGGAGCTTGGTGGTGGTGTACTTGTAGCTCGGGAGGTTCGGGCTCACGCCCTCCACCCTCGCCATGATCTTGCGCCCGACCACGCCCGGCACGAGCTGGTAACGGGTCTTGGGGTCGAACTGCGTCAGCTGCTGCTGGACGAAGTACGAATCCGCTGCGTCGACTCGCGATTCCATGGTCAGGCTCCGATCAGGTTGATCTCGAGGATCCCGAGGTTTCCGCCCGTGGTCGTGGTGCGCCACTTCGCGAACGCCGAGACGTCGATGGTGTTGGTCCCGTCCGCCGTGCCCCGGAACGCGCCGATCTTCGTGTTGCCGCCATTGGCGATGGCGCGCACGAACACGCCCTTGGTCGGATCGACGTTGTCCTCGGGGATCACCTTGATGCGCCCGAAGCGCAGCACGCGCATCGTGACGCCGGGCAGGATGCCGACCGTCCCGAGCTCGTATGGGGACGGGTGGTCGGCCTCGTACACGGTGATCCCGTCGAGCGCGTCGGTGTTCGCGGTCAGGAGCAGGATCGTGTCATCGGCCGTGCCGCGCTTGACGCCGACACCGAACTGGATCGAGGCCGTGGCCTCGGACTGGAGCACGGTGTCGATGGCGCCCACGGCGGACGTCCACTGATCGGCGATGTCGCCCTCGACGCCGAGGGCGAGCGGGGAAGTGACTGCGGTCTGCGGCATGGCTCAGTGCCCCTTGCTGTGGCTGGTTGCGTACTCGCCGACGCCGGCCTTCCACTGGTCGGACCAGGGCAGCTGGTCGGCGCGCTGCTGGTGTTCCGGCGCGCGGTTCGCCGGGGCGCTGTCGTGCCGCACCGCGAGCGTCTGCGAGGCGCGCGCGAGCGAGGCGCCGTACGCGGCGCGGTCATCGACGAGGGCGTCGAAGCGCCGGCGCAGATAGTCGTCGCTCACCTCGGGACCCATCGGCTCCTTGGGCACGAGGTGGCGGATCGCCTGGGTCAAGATCTCCCGATCCGTCAGGCTGTCGGCGCGGAGCGTGGGCAGCACGGCGGTCGCCTTTGCGACGAGCCCGGCGCGCTGGCGCACGAGCACCGGCATTTCGTTGCGGGCGTTGGCGAGGTCGCGCTCGGCCGCGTCGGCACGCTTGCGCAGCTCGAGCACGGCCGCGGTTTCCACGGCCGACGTGCCGGCGGCGATCTTGGCCTCGGTGGCCGCGAGGCGCTCCTTGACGGTCGTGAGCTCGGCCCGCAAACCGTCGCGGTCCGCGGCCAGGGAGTCGGCACGACTCCGCTGCTCCGTGGCCACTCGATCGGCCTCGTCCGCGCGCACGGTCAGGAGCCGAATCTGCTCTGCCGCATCCGGCGGCGGAGCGTGTCCGGTCTGGGTGGTGGTCATGGGTCCACGATGAGACCGGCTACCGGTTTGGTCGAAATGACCATCACCCCGTCCCACTCCAGCTGCCGATACCGTCGGTGCGGTATGCGTGTGCCCGTCGGACATGCCGATGGTGATCGAGCCGTCTGGGTTGCGAACCCAGTCGTGACTGTGGCTGATCGTTTCGCCCGCAGCGATTGCCCAGCTCGTGCTTCCGCTGTCCATCGCCGACGTGCCGGATACGCTCGACGGAACGCCGTACAAGTCTGACCCCATCGACTGCGCGCCGCTCACCATGTGCTGGTGCCCGCGCTCGATCGACGTCAACACGTCGTCGAGATCCTGCGAGCCCGCCCCCGTGATCGGCATCCCGACGTCGTCGCCGCGGAGCACGAGCTCGGCGTCGTCCATGCGGAGCTGGATCGACTGGCCGCCGCGCGCCGCAGACACGAGCGCCTGGTGGTTAACGCGGATCTCGCGCTGCACGCCGTCGTAGCGACCGGTCGGATTGTCCGGAGTCGCGTACTGCGGAGCGAACCCCGGAGTCTCGTCGTACCTGATCCGGTACCCGGGCGACAGCTCGCGCATGCCGCCCTCGACGCGCTTGATCGCCGCCGCATCCTTGATCAACGACGTCGTGGCGACGAGGTCTCCGTCACGGCGCGCCGCACCGCTGACCGTGCCCACCTCGTGCCGGCGGACGTTGTCCGCGGTGACGTCTTCCAGCTCGCCATCGGCGCGCCGGGGGTGGCCGACCGTGATCGGCGCCCCATCATAGCTCGCCAACGAGTCAGGGTGGAACACCTCCTCGGGTGGCCGCAGCTCGTAGCGGAACGAGCCGTCGGCGCGGCGGTACTTGTAGATGCCGACGCGCGCCGCATGGCCGTCCGCGCGCAGGAAGCCCTGCGCTGTGCGGACCGGCGATCGCAGCGAGCCCGCGCGCTCATCGTAGCGGAATACCGTCTTGCTCACCCGGCCAGGGTCGCCGCGGGGCGCGGGGCGGTCGATTCTGTGAGCGGCGGCGTGCTACCGTGGCTCGATGAGCGAGCAGGCGAGCGGGATCACATATCACCCGATGGTCGCATCTACGGCAACAACTACCGTAACGGAGACCTTCCATGACCGACTGCTCAACCCCGATGTCGTCGACGAACTCCGCCGCGTCGAGCGCAAGCCGACGCCGAGCATGCTATGCGAGGTGTGCGACCGGCCGCCGCTCTGGTCGGTGAATCGCGGCAAGGGATGGAGCGTGCGGTACTGGCCGCACCGCGAACGCATCGCCCTGATCCCGGTCGCCGAGTTCCGGTCGTCGAACTTCGTGGGGTACACCGTGTTCACGTGCGGTGACGAGATCTGCGTCTGGCGCGCGGTCCACCACGGGTACCCTGGGATGCTAACGTCGATTCGCGTCGCGCCCGATACGGTCAGCGTTGCACGCTGACCACGCCGGCGTACCACTGCTGGAAGGTCAGCCCTTGCGCGTCAAGATGACCGCGGTCACCGGTCAGGTCGAAGACCTCGAACCCATGACGCGCTCGCACGCCGTGCTCCATCTCTCGGCGCATGCCGTCCGACAGCCGCGCGCCCCAGAGCACGATGCCGTCGCAGCGCTCGACCACCGCGCAGTCATCGACGAGGCCGGCATCGCGCTGAGCCGGGTCCCGGTCGTCCGCGCCGGATAGGACGGCCGCGATCCACGGCGCGATGAAGGTGGTCTCCGGGAAGGAACGGCGGAGCGCCGCGAAGCCTTCCTTGGCGCGGTACAGGTTGGCGCGGAGCGCTTCCTTCATCGCATCGCGACGCGCCACATCGTTTGATCCGGCCAGCCGAGTCACGACTTCTTGCTCGGTAGGCCGCAGCGGGGCCGCGAAGTGGTGGTCAGCTCCCTAGCTGCACTGGATGCCGCTTGGTCGATCATCTCGTAGCGGTTTGCATTGTAACCGTGGTCGTATGCTTCGAACGCTTGCGACACGGCTGACCGCACCACCTCGCGCACCTGTTCATCGGTGAATGACATCATCCTCACCACCGTACCACCGCCGCCTGACACCTCACACGCCGAGTCGGTCGAGCTCCGCGTAGATGTCATCGAAATTAGCCTGCTGCAAGCAGTGGCACATGATGGCCCATCCCGCGTGGCCATCGGCCGGCGGCGCGTCGTAGCGAAACACCTTGCCGTGCCGCGCCTCGTGGTGAGGCCGCGGATGCAGGTTCGGCACGTGGATCCAGATGTAGCTCCCGATCCCGAGCTCGGCGTTTCGTGCCTGCGTCACCCGGCTCGTCAGCTTTTGAACCTGGTCGTGAGAGATCAGCCGCGCATGCCGCTCGGCGATGCCGAACCTGTCCTCGATCTGCCGCTGCATCGACTCGGCGCGCTCGCCGGCCGCCGCGGCGCGCGTGATGATCGCCTCGACGTGCCCGAGCACGTCGCCCTGCAGCCGCTTGATCAGCGACACGTTCTCGTGGACGAACCCGGCGATCAGATCCGGAACGGCGCCGTCCGTCACCACGACGTCGGTCCCCAGGGCAGCCTCGGCCTGGCGTGCGAGCTCGCCGCGCTGCTGCGCCGCGACCCGGCCGCCGAAGTCGGCCGCGACCACCTCCAGCTGCTTCTCAGCGATGTCGTGGTCGACCACGGCGCGCACGCGCTTCATACGCCGGCGCCCCTCCGCGCCCTGGTGCTCCTGGTGATCGTCGGCGCGATGCATCCACGCCCAGGTCGATAGCTCGTGCCGCACGACCTCGCGGAGCTGGTCCACGACGCCGACAAGGCGGTGCGCGTAGTCGCTCTCGACAAGCGTCGGTGGCCGCGGCGCAGGTACCGCGCGCCGGACCACGCCGGGACCAAACCGCCGCGCCATGGCGACGCGTTGCGCGGTCTGGCGGAGAGCGAGCGAGGCGCTCACTTACCGGCCAGCTGCGGCGCCCGGCCGGTGATGGTGGCGAGCTCGCGGACCGCCCTCGCCGTGCCGCGCGTCGCTTCTCGGAGCGACGCATGCGCGTCCTCGAGCCGCGTGCGCATCTCCGACGCGATGTCGCCGCGCCGGTCCGCCTCGTGGGCGCTCATGCTCTCCGCGGCCGCGCTGGCCGCGGCGTGCTCTGGATGTCCATCGGCAAGACGGACGCCGCGGTCCGCGTGAAGCTCAGCCTCGCGCTGCATCGCAGCGGCCGCGCGCTCGTGCTCCCGGTCGGCCTGCTTGAGCTCGGCCGCCGCGCGCGTCTGGTGACCGTGCAGCGCCTCGAGCGCGGTCTGCGCCATCGCGGCATGCTCGCGGTACGTCCCGGTCGAGGACGCCGGCTCGTGCGCGTAGCTGGTCTCTCCGACGTGGCCAGCGACGTGCCCGATCTGGGTCGATGCCTGCTCGTGTGCATCGGTCGGGTCATGGGCGTCGCCATGCTCGGGATGGGCATGGAGCGTCGCCAGCGCGCGCGCAGCGGCGCCCTGGTGCTCGTCGAGCGTGGCCTTTACTTGAGCAGCGCGCTCCTGCACCGACGCGTGCACGGCGTCGTACGCCGCCAGCTTGGCGGTCGGAACCGGCGCGACGTGGCCGACCGCGACCGCCCGGTGCTCGTTGGCGATGGCCTCGCGCTCATTGGCAGCCTCGTGCTCTCCGCGCGCGGCATGGTCGGCGTGCCCGCTCGCCTTGGCGATCGCGGTTGCGTCGGCGCGCACCCGCGCCACGCGGCTCTCGTCGTGCGCCGTGCCGTGGTCGGCGGCGAAGCGGCCGTTGTAGGCATCGGGGGCTCGCGGTGCTTGATGGCGAGCGCTGTGCGGCCCCGGCGCAAACTGCCCATCCCCGCCGCGGTACGGGTTGTATCCCGCGTCGGTGCGCGGTTCACCGAGCGATTCCGGGCCGTCCTCAACGATGCTAGCTAGCCGATCCTTGAGATCGTTCGCGGCGGCATCGATTCGATCGGCATCATCGCTCATTCGTTGCCGCTCGTCGGCATCCTGCGACGTGTCGGCTGCTCGGCGCACCAACCGAGCTGCGAGCACGCACTGGCGAAACGCGGACCTGGTACGATCCTCGTCAGGGGTGGCGCGTGCTTCTTTCCACGCCGCTCTAGCATCGAGCGTCGCCGTTGCTGCTGCTCGACGCTGGATCTCCGCGTTGGGAGGATCGATCATCTCGGTTACTGTATCAGAACGGAACATCATCGTCATTCGCCGGCTGGTGATGTCGCTCGGCGTGCATCGCCGCCGCGTAGTACTTGCGCTCCTGTTCATCCGCCCATGCTTCGGCGTGCTTGGCTTCGATCTCCGCGCGCCGATGATACCGGTCTCCCTCGTATCCGCGTGTGGTCTCGCTGCCAGCTCCGTACTGCTCGACGAACGCCTCGGAGATCTTGGACGCCGCGTTGATGCGGTCTTTCTCGCCGCGGATCCGGGTCGCCTCCTGCTGCATGAACTTGTGGCCCTCCTTGTCCCACGTCGACTGCAGTTCATGCGGCAGGTTGCTGGCAACGGCCGAATGGATCTCGCGGCGGCGTTCCACGGATGCCGCCGCCGCCTTTTTCGCCGCCTCTATACGCTTGGGGTTCTTCTTCTTCTCCCAGATGACCGGTGGTGTCTCCGCATGCGCAGCCTTGGCCTCAGCATGCGCCGCTTTCGCTGCCACGTGCGCGTCGGTGAGCTTTGCCACCGCAGCCCCGTGCTTCGTAACCGCCGCTTCGTACTTGCCGACCGTAGCTTCGGCGCGGGTCGCCTTGTTAGTCGTGATCCGGGCAGCGTTTACGTTCTTGGCCGTGGGGTTTGCTCGTGCGACTTCAGCCGCCGCTCGAGCGTTACCGATCGCCGCGCGCGCAGCGGTGACCGCAGCTGCATGCGCCACCTTCGCAGCCGTGTGTTTCTCTGTGGCCTTGTCGACGCGATCCTTGGTCTTGGCGACCTGGGCGCCGGCCCTTTCGACGGCAGCAGCCCGATCCGCCGACCGCGCCGATCTGTGTATACCCGGGGCGAACTTCCCACCCTTGTCGCGATACGGATTGTAGCCTTGCTCGCTCGTCGCCGCTCCGACATCGTCGTGCCGCACGACGGTAGCGAGCGCGACCAGGACCGCCTTCCGGTTTGCTTCGGTCGGCTCGCTGCGTGCGAGCGTCGCCGCCGAGCGAGCCGCCTCGAGAGCTGCGCGAGCCCCGGTCACGCCTCGTCCTCGGTATCGATCTCATCTCCTTCACCGTCCGCGCCGTCATCGCTGCCGAACTCTTCACGCAGCGCGGCCAGCTCTGCGCGCTCGTCGTCGCTCAGATCTTCCTGGTCCTCGCTGTCCCGTCCCATCGCCGCGCGATCTTCATCGCTCAGCTGCTCGGGCGCCTGCGCCGCGATCGCCGCCTGCGCCTTCCTGCGCTTCCAGTCGACCTTGATCTCGCCGTGCTGCGGGTACTTGTCGGCGCCGTACCAGGACTCCGCGACGTCGTCGGCACTCACGATGTTCGCGTTCACCTGCGCAACGGCCCTGTCCGTGTCGGTCTTGCGCGTCTCGGCCACCTCCTTGTCCGACGGCGACCACATCGACGGGTACTCGATGCTCCACACGTCCGGCACCGTTCCGCCCGTCGGCCCCTGGCCGGCGGCGAGCAGGAACCGCATCAGGTGCGTGTGCCGCGGCTTGATGCGCGTGCGGCGCCGCTTCTCGACGTTGCCGTACCACACGGCGGTGTCCTCGTCTCCGGTGCGGAGCCCGCTCTGGCTCTGCCCCATGAGCACGCTGACCGGCATGCCGTCGGAGGCCGCGCTCATCAGCACCTTGAACTCGCCGAGCACCTCGGCGAGGCCAGAGAGCGACGACGGGATCTTCGTGAACTTGTCCTTCACGTCGCCGACCACGGCTCGGATCGACGACTTCGCCATCGCCATCGACCTGATCCGCTCGTAGGCGATTTCCTGGCCGTCCTTCGTCGCCATGAGCTCGCCGAACTCGTCCATACCGAGGAATCCCATGTCGTGCTCGTGGAGCAGCGTCGCCGCAGACGCCCAGGCCAGCCCGAAGTCGGCGAGGACCTGCTTGGGCCTGGTCAGCCTACTCACGCCCCACCCCAGCAGCTGCCCGGCGCGGTTCTGCCGCGATACCCGCAGCCCGGGGAACACGATGAGCCGCGAGGCGTGTATCACCTGACCGCCGAAGCTTGCCGTGAAGCCGTCAACGATCGGCGTGAACATGTACATCGACGGCGTCGACCACCCGCGGTTGCCGAGGTCGCTCTCGAAGGCAATCGGCATGAGCTCGCGCGGCTCAAGCACGTGCAGCGCCTTGACGTCGCTGACCGCCTCCCAGCGTAGTGGCGTCGACAGGTCGCCCTGCGCGCCATCCACGATTGGAAAGATCGCCGAGCCGCCGAGTGCGTTTCTTTCTCCCACGCATCGACGATGGCGTGCTCGACGCCGAGCTCCTCGGCCCATTGCTCGATCGCCTCGCCGAGCTCCTCATCCTGCAGCTTCAGGCTCCAGCCGCGCCGGTAGCCTTCCTCGGGCATGGCCTCGACGATGCGCGCGGCGAGGAACTCGGTCTCCCAGAGGTCGAGCGCTTCCAGGTCGGTGACGATGTCGCCGCGGAAGTGCGTGAAGATGCGCCGGTCGCGATGCGTGCCGTGGCCGGTGTAGTGGTTCGTGTAGGCGTCGGCTCGACGCTGGATGCTAGGCGCGGCCGGCGACGGCAGTAGATCGGCCGCGTCATAGCGCGCGGCCGTCGCGGACTTCGATGGCCTGCCGCGCGGGTTGCCGCTGACGCCGGGCCGGAACCGGCCGGAGGAGGTGCGGGTCGAGCGGCTCATCGGAGCAGCCACGTCATCGCGCTGATGCACAGCGCTGCAGCGACCGCGGTCGGCAGCACAACCATGATCGCCATGGTCCATGTGCGCGTCCACCACGATAGCCTGGCCTCACCCCGGTGTTCCTCCGGCCCCATCCACAGCCATCGCCGCTGGCCGCGCACACGCCAGCGCGTTAGGCGCAGCGCGACGCGCGTGGCTATCCTCATCGCCCGCTGCTCGCCGATGACGACACCAACAAGGCGAAGCAACGCGACGGGCACGCGCGCGAGCGATGTATTCACTTCGACGATCGCCGTCGGATGGCCACCTTGGTCTACCTGTTCCATGCGTTACAGGCTCGGCGAGGATTCCTGTTCGGTCGAGATCAGGCCGTGCTACGGTGCACCCGATGCACACCGTCGACGAACTCCTCCACATGCACGGCTACCACGAGGGGACCGAGCAAGAGCGGCTGCTGCTCGTATTCAAGGACCCGTCTCGAGCGCGAGCCGAGAGCGCCGCGTACAGCGTTGCGCTGCCGCCGCACATGCGGACACTGGCCGATGCCTTTCTCGGAGACCTCGAGCAATGACGCCTCACCGTCGCTCTCCCTACCTCCGCGACCGCATCGCCGACATGCCAGCGTTCCGCGGCCGCGAGCGGCCGTTGCCGATGTCACCAAGCGCGATGTGCAGCCGGGCGACCGCTTCGTCGCTTCCCGCCGTTGCCAATGGCACCGACACCGCAGCGCTGCCACACCTCGCATACCTGCCAAAGATCGGGTCGATCGACATCTGCTTCGACGACTCGATCCCGCTCGGTATCGTCGAGATCGACGGTACGCGGCTCACGATCGACGAGCTGCGCGCGGCCGTGGATGGCACGTGAGCGAACGCGACCGCGATGACGCGTTGCTCGTGGCCCTTGATGCCGAGCAAGAAGGCCGGTGGGAGATCGCGATGCAGATCCGCGCCACCGTGTTCGAGAATCGGCTGGCTGACGTCGTTGAGCGCTGGCCGATGCCGTGGTCGCGCGGAGAGTGGCATGGCGAGTTCGTGTCGCTCGACGGAGCCCCAACCGGTGATTTCAACTCCGACGACGTCTCCGCTGTCCTTGCCTTCGGCGAGGCAGTCGACGAGTGGCAGGACGGATCGCAGGCAGGAATCGCGCGCCTCAAGGACGGTCGCTTCGTGTCCTGGGAGTCGTTCAGCGACGTTTCGGGTAGCGGGTTCTCGGCCGATGGTACCGGCGGTGGCGCGGATATCTGGCTATCGACGACGGCAGGAGCCGCCCTTGAGAAGATCAGCGAGATCGGGCGCGAAATGCTGAGGTTTGCATAATCCTATGAAACGACATGATCTATCGCCGCTCGCTGAAGCACAGGACCGCATTCGCAAAACGCTCGCCAGCCTGCCGCCGACTGCTGATACTTGGATGGCGGCAGAGCTGAAGGCCGTGCTCGCGCTCCTGGACCGCATCGGCCAGCATGAGGTGGCTGCGATAACCGCCACCGCACGCAAGCACACGCGAACCGGCAGCAAGCGCCGATGCAAGCATTGCAACCAGTTGCTTCGCGTGCTCGCTAACGGTGAACTGGAGCCGCACATGCTCGCGCCTACGCCACATGGACAGCCTGGACTGCAATGCATCACGACTTCCACGCCTGTGCGCGAGCATCGATCTTCACATCCCTACCGACGACGCCTCCGGTGATGCCGCGCCTACCGCGCGGTCATCGCCCTGCCGAGTGACAACACGCCGTTGGTGCGGTCGTCGACGAGGGCATCGAAGCGGCGGCGCAGGTAGTCGTCGCTCACCTCGGGACCCATCGGCTCGGCCGGCGCCAGCTGCCTGATACCAGCCGCGAGGATCTCGCGGTCTGTGAGCGAATCTCCGCGAAAGGCAGGTCCAAGCACCGCCTCGACCTTGCGGACAAGGCCGACGCGCTCCCTGACCAAACGCTGGACATCCGCGTCGGCGCGCTTCGCCTTGCCCTGCGCCGTCATCGGAACGACCTCGGCACCGTTGACAGCGCAGCATGCCGTTGGGAACACCCGGGCGTCGATCTCGCGGCAGTACAGCTCTCGCCCAACGCTGTCTGGCGCCTTGGCCGCGACGGCCTTCGGGCATCGCGCACAGGACCATCCAACCCCGTTGGCGGCGATGCCGTACGCGGCGAGCTCGATGCTCGAGTACAACATCCACGCCTCCGGATCGCCGGCGCACTGATTCTCCCAGTACCGGCACGAGCCGGCATCGGCGTTGATCTTGAGCGCGACGCGAGGCCCGGTAGGATCGCCGACGTAGATCTGCAGGCATTTCTCGTCCTGCTCCTTGTTGCACCGGCCGCAGTTGTACCGGCCCTGATAGTCGACGGTGCGCGGATTACCCGTGTACTTGTCCGCATAGTCGAGCTCGTTGGCGGCCCGCAGCCGCTGGTGGTTCTCGTAGATCTCCCGGTCCGGGCTGACGTCGTCCGGCTCGACGCACAGCCCATCCGGGGCACGGGTCGGCGTCGTCACCTTGCGCTGTAGGTCCATGGCGATCACTCCACCGGAGCGCCCTGCGGGATCTCCCACACGTCCACGAGCGTAACGGTCCCAGCCCCGCTCGCCACGAGCTTGACGTTGTCGCCGGGCGCGGTCTCCCACACCATCTGTAGCACGATGGTGCCGACGATGTTGTGCGACAGTTTGGTGCGCTCGATCGTCGGCGGAGAGGCGCTGTCGCTGAGCAGCTGAAGCGTCGCGGTCTGGCCCGCGGTGCACACGAACTGCGCCGTGATGAAGTGCATCACATACGCTGACGAGCTCGGAGAGTAAGGCGTACCGATCACGCGCGTGGTGTGGGTGTCGACGGGCGCCCCAGGGTTCTTGTAACGGCCAAGCCAGCTCATGAGGTGAGCGTAACGGGGCCGGGCAAGACGGACGATTCACTTCGCGCTGAGCTTTCGAGGGCTACCCGCCGCCGATTGCATAAGGGCGTGCCCTGCAAGTTGATCCATCTCTTCGTCAATTGGGAGTTCACGTACGACAACCTCAGCGAATGATAGCGCTTCCCCTAACTCGCGTGCCGCTCCGAATGTGTCCGCCAGAGACGCGACAGTCCTGCGCTCCGCGAGGATGTCCGCGCACCTCTGCCGCGCGCGCTCCTGCCGAGCTCCGTCGCCACTCTCGAGCGCGACCCGGGCCACTTCTGCGAGCGTCGGCTGGCCGTTCGCCTGCCACTCTGCGGCAAGCTCCTCGATTTCGTCGTCGGTGATTTCCGATGGAGCTCCGACCTCCAACGCCCGTTCGAGCGCGCGCGGCAACGTGGCGGCGTACACGATATGGAACCCGATCGGCGTGTCCGGGTACCACTGGATGACCCAGACCTCGTCAGTCGCTAGCATGGCGGCGCGATCGTCCGGGTTCACCTTGTCTGGATCGTCGTGACATTCAGCGACGAGCCACTGCTCCACGTTTTGGTAGACCGCCTTGTGCGGGTTGTGCTCGATCGTCAGGTTGATGTGCTTCGGAAGGTTCACGGCTCCATCCTACCGAGATATTTTGATAAATTCCGGGTTAGCCTGGTCAGACTGGAACAATATCGACTCTGCATCGATCGTCACTGCTGTGCCGTCGTCAAGTGTGAGCATGAAGACCGCAGGAAATGGCTTCGTCGGGTCGGCATCTCTTCGTACGATCGTGCACTGAGTTACAGCACGTCCCTTCTTTGAAGCGAGCAAGCTGCAAATGTATTCGAGTTGGGTCATCAGGGATCCATCCTACTGCCACCGGTTCACCACTTCCAGTGTGGCCTCAAAGACCTCGCGGGATTTGGCAGCTGCTCCAATCTATGGAGCGTCCCGGATGAGCTGCCATCCAACGACGCGCACGCTCTGCAAGCAGTTGGTCATCGAAGTCCATGCCGAGCTCGCAATCCAACACGTCCACCTCGACGGCGCGCTCGCTGCCCTGCATAACCAACGCTACCCATCGATCGTTGATTCGAGCGACACTAAGCAACGCACCGGCGCGCGGATGTCCTTGCGCATCGATCCAACCGATCCTGTTATCCATGTTCCCGATTAGTTCCATCCCGCCATCCTACCGCCGCCCGCCGACCGCCGCCAGCCGCGACATCGCCCGCCACTTCTCGCGGGGGTCCACCGCGCCGCGGTACCGCGCCACGAACTGCGACCACGCGTCGACCCGGTCCTTGCGCCGGCTACCCGGGAACGAGCACATCTCGCCGAGGAACCCTTCGTCGAGCGTCTTGCGGCTCTCGAGCTCGACCTGCGGGTAGAGCCACGACGCGCCGTCGCGCACGTAGGTCCGACACTCCGACCAGGTCGGCAAGGCGCCATGCGCGCGCTGCACCTTGTCCTCGTTCGGCGGCGGCTTCCAGGGCTCGACCTCGCAGCGCGCGCGCGTCCCGTCTGGCCACAGCAGCTCAACCTTGCGGTCGTGCTCGTCGAGGTACCAGCCGCGCTTGATGCTCCGCTCGACCTCCGCGCAGACGCCGGCGCCGAGCGCCTTGAGCTCGACCAGCACGCGCTCGATCATCCACGCGCCGATCAGCTCGTAGATGGCCCGGTACGTGCCGTCCACGCCGAGCACGCGCGTCCGGTCGTCCACCGCGAACCGCTCATCGCCGCGACATCCGCCGACGATCAGCCCGACCGCGGAGATCTTCGCGCCGGGTTTCGGATCGAGGCTGTTCGCGGCGTCGACGCTCAGCGTGAGCCGCTCGAGCTCGCCCGGCTTGATGACGATCGGCGACAGCTCGGCCCGCGGCACGCATCCGTCCGGCCGGCGCCTGAGCGCGGCGACGTTCTCGCCATCGAAGACGAAGAACCGCGCATGTGCGCGCTTGAAGATTCCATCGACGACGCGCTGCGCGTTCTGGTTGTACTGCCCCTCGTATCCGGGCAGCTTGAGCCGCTTGTCGGCGAGTACGCCGGCGGAGAGCCGCGGGTGCATCGTCTCGCCCTTGGCGGTCCGCCAGTCTCGCCATCCGAACGGGGTCATCTCGGGCGCGTCGGCCGGCCCGTAGCCGTACTCTGCCGGGATGCAGAGGTGCGCCCAGCCCTTCGGGGTCCGCGGCGACCAGCGCGCAATCGACAGCAGATAGGCACTCACGCCTTCGACGTGGACGACCTGCTGCATGACGAGCCGGATGCTCCGGTGCTCGTCGTTGACGCGGGTCTCCATGGCGTTGGTCCACTTGTTCTGGGCAGCGAGCCGCGTGCTCTCGTTGTGGACCCGGTCCGCGTCGTCCGGGTCGTCTCCGAACAGGCCGTCGACGTGCAGCCCGGTGAAGCCGCGCTGCCAGGTGCGCGAGTAGCGGACACCGCCCGCGCTGGTCGCCCAGTGGCTCACGCTGTCGACGTCGGGCCGGAGCACGATGTCGCGCGGCGCCGCGGGGTCGGGCTCGTCAGCCGGGTCTTCGACGTCGTAGGTGTCCCAGCTGATATCGAAGGTCTCTCGGTACCAGGCCGAGCGGATGATGTCGCGGGTCGCGTTGCTGTCGCGCGTGACGTTGGCGTCGATGCCCGAGGCGGCGCCGAACGCGAACGTCGGCGCGTGCAGCCAGATCCAGGCGCAGGCGCAGATCATCACGATCGTCGACTTCAACGTTCCTGGCGGCAAATTCTTGATCAGGTTTTGCACCAGCACGTAGCGAAACCACGGCTCCGGATCGCCGTCCTCCCATACCGCGCGCTCGGTGCGCGGCGGCTCGCCCTCCTGGACCTCCACCGGCCACTCGCGCTCCCAGGCGGCGCGCTGCCGCTCGATCATGTCGGCATGCTGGTCCGCCCATGCATCCCAGTCATCGCTGTCCCGGGGCGGACCGTTGGCTACCACCCATCCCTCGAGCTGGAGCTGAGTATGGAGGCAGATTGCGTCGAGGTGCGGCCCCCAGTCGACACGGGTGCATCCGTTGACGACGCCAGCGGCCACGGCCTGCTGCACGAAGTCGCTCAGCCAGCGACGCGCGAGCTTGGCCCGTGCCCAGCGCGCGATCGCGGCGCGATCGACCTCCCGATCCGATTCAGCTGGAGCTGCTACCGCCGTTGCCATCGCTCGGCGCCTCCACTGCGGTCGCCGGGATGGGCACGAGCGGAATCACCTTGGCCGGCAGCGCCTGGTCGATCTTCGACAGGATGCGGAGCTCGTCATCGGTGAGCTCGCGGTCGTCCAGCCGGGGCGCGGCCGTCTCTAGCCCGGACTCGACCTTGAGCGACATGGCCGGCCTGCCAAGGCTCCGGTCGAGCAGCTCGCGGATCGCCCAGAAACGGCTCTTGGCGTCCTCCATGCCCGGCTCTGCGCCGGCGGCGATTCGCAACAGCATCATCACCAGGTCGGCCCCGCCATGGGTGAGATCGGCGATGAGCGTCGGCACCAGCCGACGCATCTGCATCGCCGCCTTGGTCTGGCCTCCGGGGTTCGGGCATTGCCCTTTCTGGAACCGAGTCGACTTCCCCTGCTCGGTGGCTCCGTGGAAGTTGTCAGCGCGCCGGCTGTTCACGAGGCACGCTCCACAGCTCGCTCCACCACAAGCCAGTAATACGCCCCCTCGTCGGATAGCCCCAAGCCCCGCGCGGCGAGGGCGGAGCGAAGCGGCTCGAGGTCCGGCGGCTTGGGCATCTCGGCCGCGCCGGATTTGACCTTGCGCGCGCCGGCGGCGTCGCGCGGCGGCGCGTAGACGTGCATGCCAGCCTTGGCCGCCGTGGCGAGCTGCGCGGCTTGGCGCGGGCTGGCGTAGTCCAGGGTCTCGTCCTGCGCCGGCTCGGCACGATACGGAGTTGTATTGCGCGCCCCCGGGGACATTCGGGGCTGTACTGTTGTCCCCCCGGTTGCAGCGTTGCGCTGTACCACCTCGCTCACGGCGCGCCCGACCAGCCCCAGGCGGTCCACGGCTTCGTCCATCACGGCTCGGCGCTGGATCCGCGGCAGGGCCTGCACCTCGGCGGATCGCGCATAGGCCAGGGCCTGGGTCCCGCGCTCGAGGTGCTTGATGGCGTCGCGGAGGTCCTGCTCGTCGTTCACGGCCGCGCCAGGGGCGCCGCGCCGACCCTTGCCGCGATAGCGCTTCCAGCCGTCGTTGTCGCGACGGAACGGGTCGCCGCGATCCTGCGTAAACTTTGCCTTAACCGCCTCGACGGTCAGGCGCTCGGGTCGCCGCGCGGCACAAACCGCGCACCGCTCGCCGTTCTTGGGGTGCCCACAGCCCCGCCACTGCCCGAGCGCCTCGCGGCGGTCGCGGACCTTACGCATAGTGGCGATGGCCGCCTTGCGAGCCTTCATGCGGTGCTGTTTGCAGTAGCTGGTTCCGTCCGCCGCAGGACGCTTACAGCTTGTCGAGTAGGTGCACTCGTTGTCGAGTAGTCTTCGATGATACGTGGAGCTGTCCACCTTAACTTAGCGTTAACCGCCTCGACGGGTATCGGTCGAATTATGGTGCGCGAGCGGACCGCCACATGCGATAGGGAATCGATGACCACGATCAGATTTCCATCCTACCTCGGCACCGTGGCGAACATGATGCCGTTCGTCTTCGGGGATCGCGACACGCTGCCCGGGCCATACGCCAGCTACGCCGAGATCGTCGAGCTCTGCGCCATGACTCGCGGATCGACGTGCTACCTGACGGTCCACGAGTCGTGGGTACCTCGCGGTCAGACCCAGCGGCGCGGCGGAGTTCACACCGATGGCACGTCGGATGGGCCGTGGGGAGGAGGGTGGGGAAGCGATAGCATCTACTTGGCCTCCACCGACGGAGACACGCTGATTTGGGATACTACCCTTCCGGCTTCGATGGTCGACTGTCACGGCGCTCCGCTCGTGCGACTCGGTGAGCCATCTGGGTCTCTGTCCGCCGGCGTACTGCACCGCTTCACAGACCGCACCCCACACGCGGCCAGGCCCGCCGCCACCGATCACCATCGCCAGTTCGTCAGGGTCGTGGGTCCAGACATCCACGGGTGGTACGCTCGGCATAGCACGCCTAACCCAGTGGGCGTGCTGCCACGCGCGCCCATCATCACGGCCGACAAGTTCACCGCCTGACCTGTGCGACTCGTTCACTGCAACGTTCACAGCGATCCCGCGAGTGGCCGACCGCACGCGATGGCACCGCCGTGCGGCTCTGTCGGATCCGGTCGGCACCGCCCGCGGTGACCGGCCGGCAGCGGGCACAGGTCGGTGCGCGGCATCGGCCGC